>Ga0208198_1000427_pt1 | contig 48259 bp, 38 predicted proteins | sample AD_JPNTR2_MetaG_FD_184446 | JGI IMG/M metagenome (GOLD analysis project Ga0208198, IMG submission 184446) | Active sludge microbial communities of municipal wastewater-treating anaerobic digesters from Japan - AD_JPNTR2_MetaG (SPAdes) (version 2) | ecosystem: Engineered > Bioreactor > Anaerobic...
TGTTCGCTTGGCTTCACAACTTCCGTCGGCTGGTTGTGCGGTATGAGTATCATTTGGACAACTTCCTGGCCATGATTCAACTCGGCTGCATCGTCATCCTTCTTCGAAGGGTTTTGGGATGAGTTCTAGACAGATTTCGTGGGGCACGATCCGCACGTGCGTCCGTATTCTCGCACACACACGCGGCCAGATTGCTACAATGCGTCTTGATGACGACGAATCGCAGACGCGGACCTGTATGAAACAGATCATCTCGGTATCGCGGCGGACGGATGTGCCGGCGTTTTATGGGCGGTGGTTCATGGGCCGGGTGCGCGAGGGGTTCGCCGGCGTGGTGCATCCGTTCGGGGGGAAACGGTATGTCGTGTCACTCACGCCCGAGGATGTGGCGTGCTTCGTCTTCTGGTCGAAGGATTTTACGCCATTCGTCGAGCACCTCGACACGCTCGAACGGTTTGGGTACCGATTCTACTTCAACTACACCCTCACCTCGGTCCCGCCTGTCTTCGAAAGCGACGTTGACAGACCCATGGCTTTGCGGACGCTCAAGCACCTTAGCCGGCGTTACTCGCCCGCTCAAGTCAACTGGCGATTCGATCCGATCGTGCTTTCGAGCGTCTGCGACGGCGAATTCTACCTCCGCGAGTTCGCGAAGCTCGCCCAGGAACTGGAGGGCTTCGTCGAGCGGTGCTACTTCAGCTTTGTGATGCCCTATCGCAAGGTCGATCGCAACTTCCGCCTGTTGGAGCAGGCCGAGGATCTGCGGATCGTCTACGCGTCCGAGAGCGAGCGGATCGAGCTGGCCGCTCGGCTGGCTGCGATCGCCCGCGAGCACGGGATGCAACTGTATTCCTGCTGCGGAGAAGTGCTCCTCTGCGAGTCGATCCAACAGGCCCACTGCATCGACGGCTCGCTCATCGAGCGGCTGTTCTATCCGCAGGGGTTGGCCTGGAACGAGAAGCCCACGCGACCCGGCTGCGGATGCACCGAGAGCCTCGACATCGGCACGTACGACACCTGCCCGCACGGCTGCGTCTACTGCTACGCCAACGCGAACAAGGCCGTCGCCCGCCGGGCCTTCGAAAGCCACGACCCCACCTCGGCCTTCCTCGGCTTCCCAAAACCCAAATCCGACGCGTGGCTGCGCGAACTGCGAGAGCAGCAGTTATGGTGAGCCCGCCCCCGTTCTGGCGGCGCCGGCGCTCGCGAGTTTGAGGACCAGTTGCTCAATGGCGATGGCGGACTGGGTCTGGCCGGTCTTGGTGGCGTGATCGACCGCCGCCAGCTCTTCGAGCACTCCTGCGATCTGCGAGAGCGTCATCCGCTGGAGCTGCGCGAAGAAACGGTCCTTGTTGTAGAAGATCCGGAGCTGCTTGGCGACGTCGGCCGGGTTGACACGCTTCTCCAGCAGGGTCTTGGCCTGGAACATCCGCCGCAAATGATAGGCGAACGCGCCGACCACGGTGTACTCGGCGCTCTTGTCCTGCTCGAACATGTTGCGAAGCCGCGTGACCGCCTGGCCGGCGTTGCCGGCGGTGATCGCGTCGATGACCTCGAACGCACCGTACACCCGGTGCTGGCCGGTCAGCGATTCAACATGCCTGGCGGTGATCACCTTCTCATCGCGGACGTACAGAACCAGCTTCTCGATCTCGCTGTAAAGCTGGGGCAGTTCCTCGCCGATGAGTTCGACGAGTATCTCTGCCGCGTCACGGTTGAGCTTGATCTTGTGTTTCGTCGCGGCGTACTGAACCAGATGTTCGCCCAGCTTCCATTTCGGCGGAACCTGCATCGTGATCAGCGATCCGACATTGCCAAGCAACTTGGACAGCCTTGTACGGGCATCCCAACTCCCCACCGTGAGAATCAGAACCCCGGTCGCCGACGGCTTCTGAAAGTACCGTTCGAGGTACTCGCGGTTCTTCGAAACGAACCCGTCGGCATTCTTGACCAACACAACGCGTCGGTCTGCCAGAAAGGGGGCCGTCTTGAGCTCGTCGAGGACCTGCGAGACAACCGCCTCGTCGCCCTCGACGCTCAGGAGTGCCGTCATCCGTTGCTGCGTGTCGAGCAATTCGTCGACGAGTTCCTGAGCCTTGGCCCCGACGAGCGATTCGTCCTTGCCTGCAATCACATAGATTCGATCAGCCATCGGAGGTCGGTTGTCCTCGTCTTGTCGGTCCTATTTGCCCGCGGGGAACCCCTGAAACACATAGGACTCCATCCTCATGGTTCTTGCGTTTACTTTTCGTCGCCGCCCTCCTCGTCTTCGAGATCCTCGGCGGCGATCTTCTCGGCGGCCACGAGTTTGTCCCCTTCCTTGAGCTTGATCAGACGAACGCCCTGCGTGTTGCGGCCGATCGAACGAATCTCGTCCAGACCGGTGCGGATGATCATGCCGTTGGCGGTGATCAGCATCAGATCGTCGCCGGCCAGAACGGATTTGAGCGAGACGACCTTCCCGTTGCGGGCACTGGTCTTGATGTTGATTAGACCCACACCGCCGCGGCTCTGGACGCGGTAGTTCTCCACAGCGGTCCGCTTGCCGTACCCCATCTCACAGACGGTGAACAGAGCCGCTTTTTCATCCGGAATGACCATACCGACCACCTCATCGTTGGGTCGCAACTTGATGCCGCGGACGCCGCGAGAAGCTCGGCCCATGGAACGCACTTCCTTCTCGTCGAAGCGGATCGTCATGCCGTGGCTTGTGCCCAGGATGATGTGGTCGCTGCCGGTCGTCAGAGCCACACCGATCAGAGCGTCGGTCGGATCGAGGTTGATCGCGATCACGCCGCTCGAACGCGGATTGCTGTACTGGCTCAGCTCGGTTTTCTTGACCAGACCGTCCTTGGTCGCCATGACCAGTTGCCGCGGCGTGGCGCCTTCGGGGTCTTCGAAGCTGCTGACCGCGATGATCGAAGCAATCGTCTGCGTCCCCAGGTTCAACAAATTGGCGATGCTGCGACCTTTGCTCTGACGGCTCATCGCCGGGATGTCGTACACCCGTAGCCAGTAGCAGCGGCCGCGATTGGTAAAAATCAGCAGATAATCGTGTGTGGAGGCGACGAACAAATGCTTGATGAAATCATCCTCTCGGAGGTCCGAGCCGATGACGCCGCGCCCGCCGCGGCCCTGCCGCCTATAGGTGTCGATGGGCATGCGTTTGATGTAACCCGCGTGGCTGACCGTCACGATCACGTCCTCGTCGGCGATCAGATCTTCGATGTCCAGGGCTTCCACGCTTCCGGAGATCTGGGTTCGACGTTTGTCTCCGTATTTTTCTTTGATCTCATTAATGTCCTTGCGAATGATGCCGAGCAGAACTTTCTCGTCGCCCAGAATCGCCTCATAGCCCTTGATCTCCTCGATCAGCCCGGCGTAATCCTTCGCGAGCTTCTCGATTTCCAGGCCGGTCAGGCGATGCAACTGCATGTTTAAAATCGCATCGGCCTGGGGACCGGTGAGAAAATGGTTGTTCCTGGTCTTGTCGCGGACGAATTCCGCAGGCAGCAACTTGCGAAGCGTCTGGCTCTCGGCCAGACGAAGCGGTTTCTTCATCAAGTTGGTCTTGGCGGTCGGGACGTCGGGCGATTTCTTGATGATCTCGATGATCTCATCGATGTCGCTGACTGCCAGGATCAGGCCTTCCAGGATGTGTGCCCGGTTGCGGGCCCGCTTCATCAGAAAGATGCTGCGACGTCGGATGACTTCTTTGCGATGTTCGATGTAGAGGTCGAGCATCTCGCGGATGGTGAGCGTTTCCGGCCGGCTGTTGACCAGCGCGATGTTGGCGATCGCGAAGGTCGTCTGAAGTGGCGTATACTGATAGATTTTGTTCAGCGCGATCTCCGCGTCGGCATCCTTCTTGATCTCGACGACAATCCGCAATCCCTGGCGATCCGATTCATCCCGGACATCCGCCACCTCTGGCAACGATCCGTCATGAACACACTCGGCGATCTTCGAAACAATCGTCGTCTTGATCACCGTATAAGGAATCTCAGTGATGATGATCTGATCTTTGCCTTTCTTGTTGGACTCAATCTCGGCCTTACCGCGAACCGTCAGATGCCCTCGACCGGTGGTGTAGGCGTCGACAATGCCTTTCTTGCCGCAGATGATACCGCCAGTCGGGAAGTCCGGTCCCGGCAGAACTTTCATGATGTCCTTGAAACCGCACTTGGGGTCGTCGATGACCAGCAACAGCGCGTCGCAAACTTCGCGGAGATTATGGGGCGGAATGTTCGTGGCCATACCGACCGCGATGCCGGTGGAGCCGTTGACCAGAAGGTTTGGAAAACGCGAAGGCAACACAACCGGCTCGGTTCGCGTTTCGTCGTAGTTGGGGACGAAATCAACCGTGTCGTAGTCGATGTCCGCCATCATCTCGGTTGCCGGAGCAGCCATGCGGGCCTCGGTGTATCGCATGGCGGCCGGCGGATCGGCGTCAATGCTGCCGAAGTTGCCCTGGGGATCGACCAGTGGATATCGCATGTTCCAGGACTGGCCCAAACGCACGAGAGTACCGTAAGTGGCTTGGTCGCCGTGAGGGTGATAGTTACCGCTGGTGTCGCCGACGATCTTGGCGCACTTCCGGTGGGCGCTGCGCGGCCCGAGGTTCAGGTCGTTCATCGCCACAAGAATCCGGCGTTGCGAGGGCTTCAGGCCGTCGCGGACATCGGGCAAAGCTCGGGCGACGATGACGCTCATTGCGTAGTTGAGATACGAATTCTTGAGTTCCTCAAGAATCGGTTTCTCTTCAAAATGGTCTCTCGGTTGTTGTTCCGTTTCCTTCATATTCCCTATCTTCTCTCTAGTCCGGACAGCAATCCGACCGTTGAGATCGCCGAAAAAAATCACAAGGGGTGACGCTCACGTGGAGGCCTGCCACCATCCATAGTCAGGGTTGCTCCAAATCGTTAACCATACCGGCATCTGAAAAAAAAGTCAATATCCCCCAACATGCCCTCTCCCCGGTCGAAAAAGATCGCCCCGCCCGTTTTGCCTCGGCTCAAACGTGCCGTATACTTTCCGTGTAAGGGGTAATCAAGAGCCAGCACAAGACTGCAAACAGGAATTCTTCCGATACTCCTTCCTTCCAGGGGGGGCGGCAGACCGTTCAAGGCTATGGGGGGTCGGCTGTCTCCCTATTTTTCTGCGCAGCCATGGAACAGACAGAGGCAACACATCACTTATCCCTTTGCCGTTCTCGGATTTTCTCCAGCGTCAGAGCGCCGCGCGTCGTCATCCGGCTGGCGTAAATCTGCAAACCGCGAATCTTGCCGCGGAACTGACGGTCCAGCCCGGCCCCCTGCAACGTCTTGTTGAAGTTCCCGATCACCAGGTCGCCGCCGCCTTCGTCCACGGGTCCTCGGTTGTATGTGGTCTTGCGATCGAGCGCGGCGGGCGTGCTCTCATCGCCGAAATACCAGCAGACATTCTGTGCCTGGAGTCCCGCGTCGTAAGTGACCGCGAAGAAGACCCATTTTCCGACCACGACCTTGCCCGGCGAACTGTCGTTCTGAATACCGTCCGGCCACTCGTTGACGGCCAGACGCATTCGCCCGTCCTCATGATGAACCAGGTCGATGCCCGAACGGTTGTGCTGGAGACTGAAGAGAATTCGATTGCCGCCGGCGCCGACTTTCATCTCGGCCGCGTTCAGCCAGCCCATGACCGTTAACGAGTGGGCTCCTTCGAGGTCCTCGATCGGACCGTCGCCCACCTGAATCCACGAGAACGGCGCTTCCACGCCCAGATCGTACGCGCCGTCGGGGTCCCTGGCGATCTTGCCGCCGTGCAGCGACACTTTGGGCTGGTCGCCGTCGGCGAAACCGAATCGCACCAAAGGCCGGTCCGAGCGGCGGTCCACGAAGACAGGCAGCGTTGTGCTGCTCGAAACGCCTTCGCTGTCGGTGACGGTCAGAACGACCGCGTAAACCCCTGGCCTTTCGAAGGTGTGCGTAGGTGATTTGTCGGTCGAAGTGGCCGAATCGCCGAAATCCCAGCGGCATTGCCGTTCCCAGGGCGTCGAGAACCGAACTGTCAGCGGCGCCACGCCTTCGGTCCGATCCGCCACAGCCTGGGCGGTCGGACGCATCTTCTCGCCGGGGGCGTATCGGGTCAGTCGGATGGCGGAGTCCTGCCGAGTCGGCACGAAATGGAAGCGGCCCGGCCCGGCCGAACCCATCGGCAGGATCGTCATCGCCCAGGGATCGATCGCATCGAGCTTGTAGGAACCGTCGGGCAGGTCGAGCTCGACAGGCTTCCTCTCGGCAAAGTACATCAGGTAGCAATCCCCGGGCTTGGCCAGGATGCAGACGGCCGGATGATGGCTGAAGTCCGGCTGCATCTGCTGAAAAGGAAGACCTTCAATGGTCTCCTTCATGAACTGAATCCTCGAGGGGCTCTGGCCTCGTAGGACCCCGCCTTTGGACCACCACAGGAGATCCTGTGGGTGCATGTATGTCTCGCCGTGGCCCACGTAGCAGCCCGCCAGCGTACCCCGCCAGAAGCTTCGCACCATTTCCTGAGGCGTGATATTGCCCCAACCCTGCGGGACGTCGCCCTCATAGCGACATTCATCATAGATTACCGGCTTGCCGTACTGGTCGCGCCACTCCTTCGCCCTCGCGAAATCGCTGGTCTGGATGCTGCAATGGGTTACCCAAGGCTTCGTGTGGTCGTACCAACCCCGACAGTTGTGAATCCCACGGAGCCGCTGGTAGGGGTCCTCATTCTGAAGGATCTGGAAGAACCGGTCCCAATCGGCCATACTCTTGTCGCCGCGATGGCCGGCCATGGCCCCCGGCGCCATGAGATCGTACTCGTTCGCCAGCGACCACCAGACGTTGCGGAAGGCGGACAGACGGGCGATGGCGTACCGAAGATACCGATCGTCGTTTTCGCGCCCCATTTCCGCGAAACCCCAGCGGTCGTACGGATGCCAGAGAATAATGTCCGCTTCGATCCCCAGATCCCGCAACTGCCCGACCCGTTTCTCGAAGTGCCGCCAGAAGGCCGGATTGAAGCGAGTGAAATCCCAGTTCGTCAGAGGCTTGCCCTCGTACGGATAGTATTGCGGCTCGTTTCGGTTGTAGGTGTAGGCCTTGGGGAACACGCACATCCGTATCTTGTTGAAGGGAGAGTTCTTGAGGGTTTCGAGCGTCTGCTCCTCCATCGCGTCGCCTTGGTGGGTCCAGGCGTAGCAGGTGGTCCCCACAGACAAGTGCGGCGTTCCGTCGGCGTAGGCCAATTGCAACTTGTTATAGACACGGACCGGACCGTGGTTGCCCGGTCCGGCCGGCGTACAGACGAAGCTCCCCTCGACTGCGTCGAGCTCGCGGACATTGCTCCTGGTTCGATAGGTCCACTCGCCGGGTTCATCGGGCATGAAGCGTATCCGGTAGACGCCGTCGCCGTCGTAGAACCCCGCCGGAGCGAAGATACGGCTCCCCCGGCGGAACTCGCCTTCCAACTTGACGTCGACAAACGGGTTGCCCTCGGCCGGACCGGCGAGAGAGACTTCAAAGACATCCCATTGCTCGACCGTGCGACCGGGAGATTGTCCTGCCGAGGTCGTGGACATCGCGATACAGAGAACAGTTGTGATAAGAGCTTGGAGAACTCGGCTCGTCATCGTTTGCATCATGCTCACCTCTTGCATCTGCGTGTCGATAGTGCCAGGCCCGTCCAGGCAACGGACCCTGATCGTATCCGATTCGGCACAAAAACGGAAGCTTCGATGTATGGATCGAATTGCCCCGGCCAGCCTATTCCTTTTTCTTGCCGCCGAAGATGGTGCGGCCCAGATTGATGGCCTTGTCGAGGATGTTCGTGATCTCGCCGACCGTTTCCTTGGGCAAGACACCGCTATTCTGTTCGGCAATGCCTTGGGCAACCGCCAGCAGAATCTTGCTGATCAAAACGGCGGTGTCCATCCGTTCGTCGTGGCCCAAATCGGTCATGGTGATCGGGGCGACCTTGAGACTCATCGCCTGTCCCTGTTGGCCTGGGAGGGCGGGCAGGTTGACGTGCACGACGATGTCCGGCGAGATTGTGAGCTTGTCGATAATCAAACGCTTGCCTGTGGATTGGCGAGGCTCTCGCAGGGGTTTGATAACTTCGTAGAGGTTGTTCTGCAGCCCTTTCTGCTCGACGAAAACCTCCATGTTGTTGAGGGTCATGTCCTTGATGACAATTGCGTCGCCGAAGAGCGAGCGGGCGTCGGCCTTGACGCTCACCGCCTGGAGCGTCAACAGGACGGGACCTTCGTAGCCCTGCGGGTTCTTCACCGTGAGGCTCTGGAGACCAAGTGAACCGCGGAGAAAGGAAACGTCGGCGTTCTCCACTAGGACGGGCACATTGAGCGTCTTGATGCCGGCCGACTCGACTGCGCCCTTGACGGCTCGGTCCGCCAAGATCATCACACCGATGACAGCGGCGACGATCAGAACCGCCAGAACCCCTAAAACCGTTGCGATCCGCTTGAACAGTCTTCTCATATCGACTCCCTCGCACAGATCGACCGCACGTACCCCGCAGTCAGACGGTCCCCCCCTCTTCCCGGCGGATCTTGGCTCCGATGGCATTGAACCGCTCTTCGATTCGTTCGTAGCCACGGTCGATATGGTAGACGCGGTTGATCGTCGTCGTCCCCTCTGCGGCCAGGGCTGCCACCACCAGGGCCGCCGAAGCCCGCAGGTCCGAGGCCATCACGGGGGCCGCGATCAGTTTCTTGACCCCCGCCACAATCACCGCCGAACCTTCCTTGCGGAGGTTGGCGGCCATCCGGTTCAGTTCCGCAACGTGTAGAAACCGGTCGGGAAAAATCTTCTCCACGACAACGCTGTTGCCGTGCGCCAGGGAAAGCAGAGCCATGAACTGGGCCTGGAGATCGGTCGGAAAACCGGGATAGGGCTGGGTCGTGATGTCCGCAGGGTGGAAACTCTCGCAGCCGACGACCGTGCAGCCGTCGCCGTTCGGCTCGACGGTGATGCCGATGATCCGCAGGCGATCGACGACCGCCATCATGTCCTCCAGTCGACAATGGCTGATTTTCACCTCCCCTGCGGTGATGCCGGCGGCGCACATGAAGGTGCCGGCTTCGATGCGGTCGGGGATCACACGGTACTGAACCGGGTGCAGATGGCTGACGCCGTCGATAATCAGTCGCGGCGAGCCGATCCCGGTGATACGGGCGCCCATCACGTTGAGGCAATTGGCCAAGTCGGCGATCTCGGGCTCGCACGCCGCGGATTCGATGATCGTGCGACCCTTGGCCAACGTTGCAGCCATCATCACGTTGGCAGTGCCCAACACGGTGGAACCGAACGGTCCCCCCAGAAAGATACTTGCGCCTTTGAGTCCGCCGGGGGCCTCGGCGATGACGTAACCGCCTTTCAGATGGATCTGGGCGCCGAGCTGGCGAAGACCGTTCAAGTGCAGATCGATGGGCCGGTCGCCGATGGCGCAGCCGCCGGGCATGGAGACTTCGACCCGTCCGCACCGGGCCAAAAGCGGACCGAGGATGCAGACGCTGGCCCGCATCTTACGAACGATATCGTAGGGCCCGACCGGATTGTCGATTGTCGTGGCGTCGATCGTCAGCGTCCCGTCGTCCAACCGTTCCACGCGGCAACCGATGTGATCGATCAAGTCCTTGAAAACGCTGATGTCGGACAACCGGGGAACCCCCAGAAGCGTGGACCGACCGGGCGCAAGGAGAGCCGCCGCCATGATCGGCAGTGATGCGTTTTTCGAACCGTTGACTTCCACTTCGCCGGCCAGTCGGACCGGACCTTCGATCTGGAATACATCCATGATTTGTTTTTACTATCCGTGTCCCATCATTTACATTTTCCGAGGCGACGCAACGTTGCGGCCTCCGGTTTTCGAGTCATCATAGTATATCGGCAATCAAAAATGTAAATCGTGAACTGTGTCGAACGGGGTTGAACAACAATTTGGACCGATTTCTTTGGCAGACATAATCCCGGTGGCTGCGGGTGTAGCGGTGTTCGCCTGGTGGCTGTTGAACACCTCCCTGGGTCGAACTTCCCTGGTACAATCCAAACCCCGCAGAAACAGGATGGGGCTCCTGTTGCCGTTCGCAGTGTTCTTCGTGTGGCTTCTGACCGGGGAATTGCTGTCTGAGATCTTCAAGCCCTTGGCCCGGCGGCTCGATGAATCCGAAGCCTCCTTCCTCATCGGAACGCTAGGTGCCCTGGGCTCACTGGCGGTCATCGCCTTGATCTTGTTCGTGGCCCGAATGGCGTTCGCACGAGGTCTCAAGGGCTTGGGGCTGAACGTGCGGACCGTGCCGCGGGACCTGGGCCGCGCTTTTATGACCTTGCTGGCGGTCTGGCCGCTCGTGGCGGCGGCTATGAGCCTGACCACTCTGGTCATGAAGGTTCTTGATGAGAACTTCGAGATCCCTCAGCACGAGGCCTTGCGGGTCATCACGCACTCCAACTCGGCGTCCCTGCAGACGCTGATGATTGTTCTGGCCGTGGCGATCGCCCCCCTGATTGAGGAGCTGCTCTTTCGCGGCCTGTTCCAGACGATGATCCGATCCTACGTCGGCCGCCCCTGGCCGGCGATCGTGATCGCCTCGATCCTGTTCGCGGTCATTCACCGGGACGCCGAGCATTGGCCGGCCCTGTTCGTGCTGGCTCTGGGCCTGGGCTACAGCTACGAGAAGAGCGGCTCTCTCCTGCGGCCCATCTTCATGCACGCGATGTTCAACGGCCTGAGCATCCTCTCGGCCCTGGGGGAATCCCCCCCGGCGTAGCACGGGTGTTTCTTGGTCGACTTCCAGTTCGAATACGGGTGATTCCTAATGCAAGAAAACGTCAACCCCCCTCGCGGGTTGACCCAAGCGGGAGCGGTATGTTCCTTCTTCCCCTCCCTTTCCACAATTGCCGACGACGTTGTCGGATCATCCTGCGTAGGTGCATGCACCGCGTCAAGGAACAGACCTGGTACCCCGGCGAAGAAGGAACCCGCCCGCTGCCCGCATAGGGTTGTCCCTGCAATCGAGAGACCGACGTGTGGCTGATCTCGATCGGGAACTTTGGGCCAATTACCGTGAGGCCCCTGCCAACCGAATCTCGTTTGCACATCCGAGCTGACCGTTTCCCCAAAAAAATTGGACTGCGAAGACGAATCCTCGAACCGAGCCACGAGTTGTCCGGTACTTGAAAATCAGAATGATTACGATTTACCTGAAAGGGCCGAGATGACGCCGTCCCAGGCGCAGATCAATGATCGTGTACAGACCTTTGTGCGAAGGTCTCGTTTGCGGGGTCTGAAACTCACGCGGCAGCGGACCGAAATCTTTCGTGAACTGGCGGCCAGCACAGGGCACCCGGATGCCGAGACTGTGTATCAAGCCGTCTCCCTACGCCTGCCGGGGATCTCGCGCGACACGGTCTATCGCACCCTCTCAACCCTGGAGAAAGAGGGTCTTATCCGGAGAGTCCAACCCCTGTTCGAGAGCGCTCGCTATGATGCGAACCTGGATCACCATCATCATTTTGTTTGTACGTCGTGCGGGTTGATAAACGATTTCTACAGTGAAGATCTGGACTGTCTGCCGATTCCCAAGTCCGTGGAGACCTTAGGATGGATCGAATCGGCCCAGGTCGAGGTTCGAGGGATTTGTTCGTCCTGCGTAAAGACCCGCCACAGCAATCCACACAACGAAAGGAACAATCAGTATGAATAAAGACAACAAATGCCCGGTGACAAGCAAGGGGCACGGACAGACGGTCGGCGGCGGCACGTCAAACCGCGACTGGTGGCCCAACCGGTTGAGACTTGAAATCTTGCATCAGCATTCTTCCAAATCCAATCCGATGGGGGAGAACTTCAATTATGCCAAGGAGTTCAAGAGCCTCGATCTCGCGGCCGTGAAAAAGGACTTGGCGGCGCTGATGACCGATTCGCAGGACTGGTGGCCGGCGGACTTCGGTCATTACGGTCCTTTATTCATTCGGATGGCTTGGCACAGCGCCGGCACGTACCGCATCGGTGACGGCCGGGGCGGCGGCGGCCGAGGTCAGCAACGTTTCGCGCCGCTGAACAGTTGGCCCGATAACGTCAACCTGGACAAGGCACGTCGCCTGCTCTGGCCGATCAAACAAAAGTATGGCCGGAAGATCTCCTGGGCCGACCTGATGATTCTGGCCGGCAACGTTGCTCTGGAAACGATGGGATTCAAGACCTTCGGTTTCGCCGGCGGTCGCGAAGATGTCTGGGAACCGGATCAGGACGTCTACTGGGGTTCCGAGACGACCTGGCTGGGCGGCGACAAGCGCTATTCCGGAGACCGAGACCTGGAGAATCCCCTGGCGGCCGTTCAGATGGGCCTGATCTACGTCAATCCGGAAGGCCCGAACGGCAACCCCGATCCGATCGCAGCCGCCAAGGATATCCGCGAGACTTTTGCCCGCATGGCCATGAACGACGAGGAAACGGTTGCGTTGATCGCCGGAGGTCACACCTTTGGCAAGACTCACGGCGCCGGCCCTGCTTCCCACGTGGGGCCTGAGCCTGAAGCGGCGCCGATCGAGGAACAGGGCTTAGGCTGGAAAAGCAGTTTCGGCACCGGCAAAGGCGAGGACACGATCACCAGCGGTCTGGAGGTCACTTGGACCAACACGCCGACGAAATGGAGCAACAACTTCCTGCGGATTCTTTTCAGCTATGAGTGGGAACTGACCAAGAGCCCGGCCGGCGCTTATCAGTGGCTCCCCAAGGGCGGCGCGGGAACCAATTCGGTACCCGGCGCACACGATCCGTCCAAACGCCACGCGCCGGGGATGCTGACCACGGATCTCGCCCTTCGGTTTGACCCCGTCTACGAAAAGATCTCGCGACGTTTCTACGAGAACCCGGACCTGTTGGCAGACGCGTTTGCCCGGGCGTGGTTCAAGCTGACGCATCGCGACATGGGCCCGCGCACACGTTATCTGGGCCCGGAGGTCCCGGCGGAAGAACTCCTCTGGCAAGATCCGATCCCCGCAGTCAACCACCGACTGGTCGATGCGCGAGACATCGCCTCTCTCAAGAGCAAAATTCTCGCGTCGGGTTTGTCTGTCTCGGAACTGGTTTCCACCGCCTGGGCGTCGGCGTCCACCTTCCGCGGCTCCGACAAGCGAGGCGGCGCCAACGGCGCCCGTATTCGTCTGGCGCCTCAGAAGAACTGGGAAGTCAACCAGCCCTCGCAATTGGCGAAGGTGCTCAAGATCCTCGAGGACATTCAAAATGATTTCAACAAGGCACAGACCGACGGAAAAAAGATATCGCTGGCGGATCTGATCGTTCTGGCCGGCTGCGCAGGTGTCGAGCAGGCAGCGAAGAATGCAGGTCACGCGGTGACGGTCCCGTTCACGCCGGGACGCATGGATGCTTCGCAGGAGCAAACCGACGTGACTTCCTTCGCCGTGCTCGAACCGAAGGCGGACGGTTTCCGCAATTACCAGAAGACACGTTACGCCGTATCGGCGGAAGAACTCCTGGTCGACAAGGCGCAGTTGTTGACCCTGACGGCGCCTGAAATGACAGTCCTGGTGGGCGGCATGCGAGTCTTGAACACCAACTTTGGAAAATCTCCGCACGGCGTCTTCACCCAGCGACCGGAAACGCTCACCAATGACTTCTTCCTGAATCTGCTCGACATGGGCACCGTGTGGAAACCTATCTCCGAAGAAGCAGACGTATTCGAAGGTCGCGACCGCCTAACAGGCGAACTCAAATGGACCGCCACCCGGGTGGATCTGATCTTCGGTTCGAACTCCCAGTTGAGGGCTCTGGCGGAAGTCTATGCGTGTGCGGATCCCCAGGAAAAATTCTTGCACGATTTTGTGGCGGCATGGAACAAGGTCATGAACCTCGACCGGTTCGATCTGCCCTGATCGGCGTGTGAATGGGATTATTTTTCGCTGCAATCACAGGACTTGAAAACCCCTTATGTGAAAGGAGCATCATCAATGTGTAACGAAAACAGATTGCCCTTGATCGGCGAGAAGGCTCCATCGTTCAAGGCCGAGACGACCCAGGGACCGATCAATTTCCCGGATGATTTCAAAGGCAAATGGGTCATTTTCTTTTCCCATCCGGCGGATTTCACCCCGGTCTGCACGACGGAGTTCATGACCTTCGCCTCGATGCAGCCGGAATTTGAAAAGCTCAACTGCAAGTTGCTGGGCCTGTCCATCGACAGCACGTTCAGCCACATCGCCTGGTTGCGAACCATCAAGGAAAAGATCGAATACAAGGGCATGAAGGGCGTCGAGGTGAACTTCCCGGTCATCAGCGATCTGACAATGGAGGTCTCGAAGGCTTTCGGAATGCTCCAGCCAGCCGCCAGCAGCACGCAGGCCGTGCGGGCGGTGTTCATCATCGATCCGAACGCCGTCGTCCGAGCGATTCTGTACTATCCGCTCAGCAACGGCCGCAACATGGATGAAATCAAACGACTGCTGATCGCAATGCAACATTCGGACCAGCATAAGATCGCCACACCAGCGAACTGGCAACTTGGCGACGACGTGATTGTGCCGCCGCCAGGTTCGTGTGGTGCGGCCAAAGAACGGGTCGAAAAACCTACTGCCGACATGAAAGTCCTCGACTGGTTCATTTGCCTCAAAAAGTGCCCGCACGGAAACAAGTAGACAGGAGTTGACGACAGACGAGAGGGGACCCCGTGGGCACCCGCCGGGCTGTGGCCTACGGGGTCCCCGGGAAAATTGCCGAAAAGGAAGAAACGGAAGTGCCTCCTTCAGACTTCCCTTCGGGCCCTGCCGATCCGGGACCGTCGGACGACTTCGACGCCGCAACCGCAGGTCCCCCGGGGATCACGGGCCGCCGAATCTGAGGATCGAGACCTTTCCTTTGCAGACGAAGGACCGTCCGCCGGTGAGTCTGCCGGCGACCTGGATGTCGAACTGGCCGTAGCCCTGCGTGGCCGCCAGGAGGGCCGCGGTATCGAAGAAACACAGGATCTTGCCCTGCTGGCTGGTGCCGTAAATCTTCGGCGTCGTCGACTGTACGTCGCCGGGGGTGAGTGTCAGGGGCGTATCGAGGATCGTCTCCATGCCATACCCTTCGGGCAGATGAACGACGACCATCAGATCGGGCGTCGCCTGGCTGGAGTTGCGCCAGAGAATCGTGGGTTTGAGGAACATCTGGGCCTCAATCCACCCGGCGTAGACGATCGCTTCAGCCTGGGCGCGGGTCGGAGCCGCCTGTTTGCTGGTGACGGTCACCGCGTTGACGAGCACGGTGTTGGGCTCGATCGCCTCGCTCACGTATCCCTCCAGTTTCAGACTGACCTGTTCGCCGGCCGCCAGCAGCGAGTAGCTCCAGGTGAACGTGTGCGTGACCGAGTCGTAGAACCCGATGTCCCCGTTCCCGTCGGCGGTGACGAACGTGATCTCGCGAGGCAATTCGTCCTGGATCAGGATCTGACTGACCGCGACGTCCCGCGCAGGATTGCGGACAGTGATCTGGTAGGTGATCTTCTCCCCGGCCCCGACGCAGGCGCGGCCGCGATCGTCCAGCCCGCCGGCGGGATTCAGCACGGTCTTGACGACCTCCAGCGGTTCATACGCCACGGTGACGTCCGCCCCTTTGCTGGTCTCGGGTGTTTGGTCGCTCCTGATAGTGGCCCTGTTGGCGACGACCGTTCCCGGCGTGATATTATCAGCCAGACGAACCACCAGATCCACGCTTTCGGAGCCGCCGCCGGGCAGGGAAGCGTAGATCCAGGTGTAGGTGCGGGTTTGCGGGTTGTAAGCGCCGAAGCTGCCGTCGCCGGTGGCGCGGACGAATTCGACCCCCTGCGGCAAAGCGTCGACGATCACGATGTTGCTGACCGTGCGATCGTTGTCCTTGTTGTCGAACAGAATGCGGTAGGCGATCTCGTCGCCTGGACGGGCGTACAAGATCGAATCATCTTCCGAAGAAACAGGCGACACCACCACCTTGCGGAAATTCAACGGGTTGTAGATCGCTTCGGTCGCGACCGCGCCGACGCTGACTGTTGAAGGCGGGGTCTTGTCGCTGTCGATGGTAACGCGGTTGGTGATGATCTGTCCGGCCGGGGTGTCCATCTTGACGCGGCAGACGACCTCCAACGTTGTGGTCTGCCCCACGGTCACGGGGGGATTCGTCCAGGTGACCGTGTGGGCGGTCGAATCGTACCGGGCGTAGGCGCCCAGCCCGGTCGCGCCGACGAACGTTACCTGCGCCGGCAGTTTGTCAATCACCGAGATTTCTGTCGGATCCAGACCGCCGTCATCGAAGGAAATCGTGTACGTCACCAGGTCGCCGATGGTCACATAGAAGAGGCCATCGCTGTTGGCCTTGCCTCCCAGCGGGTTCTCGACTGTCTTGGCCAGGTGCAGCGGGTTGAAGCTGGTGTTCCTAAACGGAATGGCCAAACCGGTGGGCCGGCCGATGTCCTCGATGACCTGAAGCAGTTCCAACTCGGAGTTGTAAACCATGAGATCTTTGCCGCCGGGGCGGTTGTCCCGCCCGGTGGTGATGTAGACCAGACCACTGTCCGGATCGACTCCCAAACCCATGACGCCCGCCTCAGGATCGACTTCGACTTCCTTCTTGGTCCAGTCGGAGATCTTACGCCGGGTCAGGTTGTAGTTGTCCGCGAAACCACCGCCATAGTAGAGATAGTCCCGTTCGGGGTCCACCGCGATGCTGATCGCGATTGCCTCGGCGAGTTCCGTTCGGACCAGGCTCCAGTCGTAGGTGCTGTAAACGCTGATGCCCTGGCTGGGACTGGCGACATACAGCAGGTCGGCGTATTCGTCCAGGGCGATGCCGTAGATCATCGCGCCTTTGAGGGCAAACGGCGAGCCCACGACCGGGGTGATTTTGCCCGTCAGAGAATTCCAGTTCAGGACATGCAGGGTTTCCTGGCCCATCTCGGCGCAGTACAGGAGCTTCTTCTGGTGGTCGTACACGATGCCCGCCAGATTCTTGGCGGCCGATACCCCCAGTACCGCCCTCTTCTCCAGCGTCGCGGCATTGGTCACGAGGACAAACCCCGAGTCTTCATAGGTGCTGAAGAGATAGCCGCTATCCGAATCCATGCAAATACCGACCATGCCTGCGCCGATAAATGGCGCGCCGAACTGCGTCTGATATGTCAGCAGACCGTCGGCGCCGATGTCATAGACATGGACCGGGATCTGCGAGTCGAACGCAATGATCTTGGCGATCACATACATCGATTTGGCCGATGCGATACCGGCGGCCATCATCAACGACAAAACCGCAACGGCGATTCGTCTGTGGCTCATGCAACCCGCGTCTGTCTTCATGGTCGAGCCCACCCACCTATCTGATACCGTCATATCGCGAGTTCCTTCCTGCTTTTGACCTAGTCTTCGGTCGCGCAAAACATAAGCCCCCCGGCAGACCGGAGGTCCGTCTGTGGAATGCCTCCTGCGGTGTCGCGCCAAGATCCGATGCGGAAGAACGGTGCCTCCTGGACAAGATCGAGGAGGTATCGGGTGAACCGGCGCCAGAGAAATCCTTTCGCTGCACCTCTTATGTATATTTTATCTTACCGCTCGATCCGAAGTCTGTCAAGAACCTCTTTGAGGATCCGAAATCATGCAAGTCTTTTTTTCAGAGGCACTTGTAGACACACGCATCAATAAATCCAGGAAACACCGAGGCCAATGTCAGTCACATACCGCCCCAAATATCGGCTTAACTAAACCCCTTGTTGAGCGAAATTGCGGACTCATACTCAAATCCCCCTGTCGGATACGGGGAATGGATGCGGTTGACACCACCAGATCCTCCGGCTATAGTGACCGCTTCCCATGAATGACATGCGATATACAGCCGCAGACTCAGATGAATCTCGCAGGGGCCCGCGAGTAGTCTCGTCGCAAGACCCGGCGGTCTTCCGTTATCTGCGCTTGGTGTGGATGCGCAGGTTTATGATCGCCACACTGTCGATGGTACCCGGGGTGGCGGTCGCGGTACTACTGTTTTTGTGGCCCTCCAAATACACAGCCACGTTCGTCTATGAACGCCAGCTCTCCGAGAGCCAGCACAATGTGCTGTTGCGCCGGTTCTGCAGCCAGGAGAATCTCGACAAGATCATCCGACAACTTCGCATACAAGGACTGGGGGACTATGCCAAAAAGCTGGACAAGGCTCGAATCCGACAGTCCTTCGACAAGCTGATCCGATTCGAAGTCTCGCCTACGTACCCCAAACGTCTCCAGACCACCGACCCGACCACCTCCGCCGCGATCAGCGCGTTCCAATCCCGACTCCTGTTCGTCAGAATCCTCGGTGACTCGGAGCAGCAAGTCCGCCAGGTGGGAACGATCATAACGAACAACATCGAGGACATCCTGCCTATCTATGACGTCCGCAACGAACTGAAAGAGTCCATCCAGCGGTATCGGACCCTTGCGGACCAGATCGAGGACAATCGGTTTGCCCTGACGGTGAACATCCAGGCGGAACAAGCCAAGCTGGAAAAACTCAAAGGCCTGGAGGAAGCTTTGACGCAGGCGGCTCAGAACAACATCGTTCTTCAGTTCACGGACGTCAAAAACAGCAGCGAGTTCCTGCCCCTGTCTAACCAGCTCCTGGCGATCCAGTCCCGGATCATCGACCTGCAGGAAACATTGACCAGTGACAATAAGAAATATGCCTTCTACCTCAAGGTCCTGGACCTCAACAACCGTCTGCTCAAAAGGATCGAAGAAAGCCTGCTGACGGATTACACAGTTCAACAGTTTCTGACCTTCCTCAACGAAGAACTAATCGCCTGCCAAGAGAATACGGTCGCGGACTACCTCAAGTCCTACATCCGAAAGACGGAGAATCTGGTCCTGGTGAACACTCGCGCCGGCGAGAAGCCCGTCGTGTATCCCGTTCCCAAGGGCACGGTCAGAAACAGCGTCCTGACGTTCGTGCTGTTTCTGATGGTCTCCCTGTTCGCAGCCGTGCTGTCGGAACATCGCCGCCGGCGAAACGGCTCGTCACAGTGAGGGAAGACGAACGGGCCAAGGGCGTCGCCCCGACCGGGGATACGATGCGGAATGAACTGAAAACTACCTGCTGGGGGCGGAATCGGAAAGTTATCGACAGTTTCATCTCGCTGTCGATCGTTCAGTTCGCCAATTATCTGGCTCCGCTGATCACGCTGCCCTATCTGTTCCGAGTCCTGGGCCCCGCCAAGTTCGGGCTCGTCGAACTGGCTCGCGTCATCACTGTCTACTTTCTGCTCCTGACGGACTACAGTTTCAGCCTCTCGGCCACGCGGGAGATCTCCATCCGTCGCAACGATCCGGCGCGAGTGTCCGAGGTGTTCTCGGCCGTGCTGGTCCTGCGATTTCTGCTGGTGGTCCTCAGCGCAGCGATCCTGTCAGTCGTCGTCTGGACCGTGCCCAAGCTGCGGGCCGACTGGCCTGTCTACTACCTGTCCTTCGTCCACGTCCTGGGGATGTGGCTGTTCCCCGTCTGGCTCTTCCAGGGCCTGGAACAGATGAAACCCATCGCGACGCTGAACGTCGCGGCCAAAACGCTCGTCATCGCGGGCATCTTCGTCCTCGTCCGAAATGAGGAGGACTACCTCTACGTCCCCCTGCTCCAGTCCTCCGGCGCCGTCGTCGTGGGAATGGCGGGACTGGTCATCGCGTTGAGTCGCTTCGGCGTTCGCTTTCGCATGCCTCCCACCGCGGTGCTGAGACGGGAGTTCCTCGACGGCTGGCATCTATTCGTCTCCAAGATGGCCACGACGATGTACACGACGAGCAACACCGTCATCCTGGGCCTGTTCACCGACCTGACATTCGTGGCCTACTACGCGGCGGGCGACAAGATCGTCCGAGCGGTCCAGGGCCTGCAACTTCCGTTGTCTCAGGCGATCTTCCCCCACATCGGACGTCTGGCGTCCCAATCCCGTCAGGCGGCTCTGGTCTATGCGGGCAAGATCGTCAGACTCGTCTCGGTCGCCACGCTGGCCATGTCCGCAGGCCTGTTTTTCGGGGCTCCCTACATCACGCGAGCGGTGCAGGGACAACCGTCAACGGAAGGGACCGCCGTGATTCGCATCCTGTCCGCCTTGCCCTTCATCATCGGGCTCAGCAACATCTTCGGCATCCAGGTCCTGGTCAACTTCGGACGGGAGAAGACCCTCACCAAGGTCCTGCTTACCGCCGGCGTTCTGAACATCGCATTGGCGATGGTCCTGGTTCTCCCGCTCAAACATGTGGGAGTCGCCATCGCCGCCGTGACGACGGAGGCCTTCGTTACCATCGCGTTGTTCGTCGCCATGCGCCGCAGCGGCCTGGACATCTTCCGGGCAACGCAACAATAGAACAATAGAGAGAATACGCTTCGATAAGATCACGACCGTTGTACCCGTGTCATCTCCTGGGCACCGGTCTGGGGGGGGTGATTATCACATTCTGGAAACCGACAGGGCCATCACCTGCCGCCAACGCAGATCATGGCCCTGTTGAGGATCGTTCTCACGCAGGCATCGTTGGCGTTCCCGCAGGCTCTCAACCCTTGGCCCGCCCCCCGTAGGAGCCGTCCTCGGTGTTCACGCGGACGACCTCACCGATTTCAATGAACGGAGGCACACGAATCCGCAGGCCGCCTTCGAGGGTGGCGTCTTTCATCTGGTTCGTGGCTGTGGCACCCTTGGGCACCGGCGTCGTGTCGACCACCGCCAGCTCAACGACTTTGGGTAATTCGAGGGAAACGATGTTTCCGTCATGGGTCAGCGCCACTACCGGCGTGTTGGGCTTGAAGTATTTGATCGAATCGCCAAGCAACTCGCTGGAGACGGCGAGTTGATCGTACGTCTTGTTGTCCATGAAGATGTGTTCGTCTTTGTCCGAGTAAAGATACTCCATCTCTCGCCGGTCGAGAAAGGCCTGCTCAACCTCCTCAGTGGAACGCAGACGCCGCTCAATCATCGTGCCGTCGGAGAGCCGCCGGAGCTTCGCCTGCACGAACGCCCGGAGGTTGCCGGGGGTCACGTGCGTCGCCACCGTGCAGACGCACAACTGGCCGTCGATCATGAACGCCATTCCCGGCCTCATTTCACTTGCCTTCACCGCTATCACCTCAGATCAAACCCAAGCTCTTGGATTCCGCCGCGATCGATCTGTCGGGGGATAGCCCGGCCGATCACGACACACAGAAAGGCGATGCCACCGCCTCAGTGACCACGGTGAACAACCGCCGAAACATGTATTAGCCCGCTCGAATCCCTTGTCAAGCAACACGTTGCCGCAATTCCGAGGAAGGACATGGCCGCAGTGGGAGCCGAAAGAACGGTCATCCCCCCTGGAAAATCAAGCCGGGCGGCTTGCCCGCCGATATCACAGAAGGTACTGTAGTCAGGCGCAATGTGATATAAAGGTCGGGGAAATGGCATCGACAACGATATCGGACGTACGTGCCGGCAAAACGAACTCCGGCGAACAATCAGTCTCTATGTCCCAATCCACCAAAGAATCAGGAGATGGCCGCACGTTCAAGCCCGGCAACGGAAACAACGGTTCTTTCACGCTCACAGGCCGGTTGCACAGCTTTCGCAACGCCTTCCACGGCGTCGCGTTGATGCTCCGCTCGCAGCACAATGCCTGGCTGCACGCGTTTGCCTCCATTTGCGTCTTGACCGCAGGGGCGTTGTTCCGTTTGAGCGATCCGGAATGGTGCAAGATCATCCTGGCGATCATGGCGGTCTGGACCGCCGAGGCGCTGAATACGGCGCTGGAGTTTCTTGCCGACGCGGCCAAACCGGAGTTTCACCCGCTCGTCAAATGCGCCAAAGACGTCGCCGCTGGCGGGGTGCTGATCTCCGCGGTCGGTTCGGTCGCAATCGGCCTGTTGGTCCTCGGCCCCCACTTTTTGGACTTCCTACGAGCTCACTTCTGAGCCCTCCGGCGGCGCGCCGCCTTGCCCTTCCATGCAAACATTCTTTTGCCACGACGGCGATCGGACTATAATGCCCGACGTCGAAGAATCGCTGCCTTGGAGTATGGTTTTGCATGGAGAACTCGCATGGTTAGCCCCTATTCACATCCGCAGCGACGATTGTCCAGCTTCCTCTGTCTTGGCGGGATCACAGTCGTTTGTCTGACGGGCACGATCGTCCGCGCTTCGAACCAGGAGTTGCCGGCCCTGAACCGATTTCCCCGAATGGTGCAGGAGTATTTCGTCGACCAGGTCCGTCGCGTGGACACGGAGGTCGAGCGACGATACGCGGAACTGAACAGCCGCCAAGACGCCGAGGCCTATGTGCAGACGGTTCGCGGAAAGATCGACCGTTGCTTCGGCGCCTGGCCCCAGAAGATGCCGCTGAATCCCCGCGTCACGAGCGTGGTCGAGCGGGACCAGTACCGGATCGAGAACGTGATCTTCGAGAGCCGTCCGGGATTTCTGGTCACCGGGAACCTCTACGTGCCCAAAGGACGGCCCTTCCCGTTGCCGGGCGTGGTCGCGTCGTGCGGACATTCGAACAACGGAAAGGCCGCCGACCAATACCAGGGATTTGCCCAAAGCCTGGCCCGACTGGGGTACGTCACATTGATCTTCGATCCGATCGGGCAGGGCGAGCGGCTTCAGTATCCCGACGAACGGCTCCAGTCCCGCGTCGGGGTCGGTGTTCGCGAACATCTCTATGCCGGCAACCAGCAGTTCCTCGTCGGCGAGTTCTTCGGCTCCTGGCGAGCCTGGGACGGAATCCGCGCCTTGGACTATCTGCTGACCCGCAAAGAGGTCGATCCTCAACACATCGGCGTCACCGGCAATTCCGGCGGCGGCACGCTGACGACGTGGCTTTGCGGCGTCGAGCGGCGATGGACGATGGCCGCGCCGAGCTGCTTTGTTACGACCTTCCTGTGCAACACGGAGAACGAACTGCCGGCCGACACGGAACAGTGCCCGCCGAGGGCGCTGGCGATGGGACTGGACCACTGCGATTTCCTCGCGGCGATGGCACCCAAGCCGGTGATTCTCTTGGCTAAGGAAATGGATTTCTTCGACGTTCGCGGCACCGAGATCGCCTATCGACGTCTGCGCCGGCTCTATGAGTTGCTGGGTCGGGAACAGAACGTCAGCCTGTTCATCGGTCCCGGCGGCCACGGCTATTCCCAGGAGAGCCGAGAAGCAATGTACCGATGGTTCAACCTCGCCACGGGGATCAGCGACGCGACGACCGAACCGGCTCTGACGATCGAAAAGGAAGAAACACTTTGGTGTACTCCGAAAGGACAGGTCTGTGAACTTCAATCGCGGCCGATTTATTCCTTCACCGCCGAGAGGGCAAAAGCTCTTGCCGAGCGGCGACCTGCGGAGTTCACTCTTGGCCAACTTCGCAGCGAAGTCCGGCGTGTGTTGCGTTTGCCCGACGGTCAGGAAAACTCCGCTCCATCCTACCGGATTCTCCGCAACTGGAGATCACGCGGGTATCCGCGTCCACGGTGGACGACCTACGTGGTCGAAACCGAGCCGGGGATTCAGGCGGTCGTGTACCGCCTGGGACATCAGCAGTTGCTCTCGAGGCCGCAGCCGGACAGCAGGAAGGCTATCCTCTATGTATCCCACCAATCCAGCGACGTGGAACTTCGCACCGAACCTCTATTGGCGGAACTGATGGCCGCCGAGCCGGACACCGTGTTCTACTCCGTCGATGTCCGCGGCATCGGCGAATCGCAGCCCGACACGTGCGACGAAAACTCCTTTCTGAACCCCTATGGCAGCGACTACTTCTACGCCATCCACTCGATCATGCTCGATCGGCCTTACATCGGGCAACGAACGTATGACGTGCTTCGCGTGCTCGACTGGCTGGGCAGCGTCGGGCATACGCAAGTGCACCTCGTCGGCAAAGGGTGGGGTGCGTTGCCAGCCACGTTCGCAGGCGTGCTGTCGGATCGCGTCACGCAAGTGACGTTGAAGAACTCGTTGACGTCGTACCAGCAGATCGCGGAGTCCAAGGACTACGGGTGGCCGCTTTCGACACTCGTGCCCAACGTGCTGTCGGCGTTCGACCTGCCGGACTGCTACAAGGTGCTGGAAGCGAAAGACCTCCGACAGATCGAACCTTGGGGGCCGACTGCAAAACCGTGACCGAACACAAGCCTCTGCGAAATCATGACTGAAGAGCGTGCCTGCCATGCCTGGGACACATCGACTCTCACTTGACCGGGAGGATTATGGGAGGTATCCTGCATGCAGGATTTTGGAAGGGATTCAATGATGTCGCGAATCGTAAAGGTCGTGTTCGTCAGTTTGGTGCTGATGGTCGGGGTCGGTTGTGAAAATATGGAGGAATCGATGAGCCTCCGCAAACCGACTGCACGGGTGATGGGGATGTACTTGCGGGATGCAGACGCCTACGGCGCGACCGTGGTGTTCGACGTGCAGATCGTAAACCACTATCCGACGGAATTGCCGCTGCGGCGGCTGAATTACGCGGTTTCGAGCAAGGGCAAGAGGTTCATGGCCGGACAACAGGAGCTTGCGGTACAGATCCCGGTCAATGGCAGCCAGATTGTATCGCTCCCGGTTCGGATTGACTACATCGGTATGTTGCGTCTGCTGGGCGGTGTGCGGCCGGGCGCGACGATTCCGTATGAAGCTCAGGTGGATCTGACAGTCAACACGCCCCGCCTGGGAACGATTCTGCTGCCTCTGCAAAGAATCGACCAGGTGACGTTGCCGTCGCTGCCAGGCGTGGATGTGGAGAAGCTGCTCGGGAACAACGGAGCCCTGTAACCCATCGAAATTGACGACAGACAGGTGGATGAACAAACGCCTCGGCCGGAACGAACGACCGGGGCGACCGAACCCGGAAGAACCGGGCCTTCTGTGACGCTGTGAGCAGAAAAGGTCACACCTATGAAAAACGAGCGGCAGACCGACACACAGACGTTCGAGACGATCGAACCCATCGGCAAACGGGTCGTCATCCGCAAAGACGAGGACAAGAAAGAGACCAAAGGGGGGATCAAGTTGCCCGACACGATAGAGATTCCCACGATCACCGGTCGCGTGGTGGCGGTCTCCGCGGAAATCGAGCACACGCCGGACATCCCCTTGCGGAAATACGACAAGGTCCTCTTCAATCCCAAGGGCGCCATTCCCGTCGATTTCGAAGGCGACAACCGTTTGTTCGTGGTGGAAGTTCAAAACGTCGTCGCGGTCTTCCGAAAAAGCTGAATCTGATTCTTCGACCGTGCGGCGTGCAAGACGCTTGTCGCGAGGCAGTCTGCACGCCGATCGTCGCCAGGCTTCGTCCCGTCACTTATCGACCGGACCCTTGAATTGCTCTTTGCAGAGAAGCTGCCGCTCGGGAGGAGGGCAGCGCCGCGCGGACCGCTTCGATGGCGGCGATCGCTTCATGGGTCTGGTCCATCTGGAAGTAAACATAGGCCAGCAGGAGCTGAAGCTGCGGCGAGGCGCCCTCTTCCACCAGGTCCTGGAGTCTGGAGATCTGTCGGACGAACAGGTCCGGCCCGCCAAGACTCTCGACCAGATCCCGCTTCTGCGTCACATACCCGGCGTCGAGTTCGAGGGCTCGTATCAGAGACATCGCGCTGGCGACGTGGTCTCCGGTCGCCAACAGAGCCAGACTCTTGCCGAAGTGCGGACGCACATCGTAGGGGACATAGACGCAGGCCAGGCGGAAGGAATCCACAGCAAGATCATAGCGATCTTGTCGCATATGTGATTGCCCCGCGGCCAGATGCTGGTCAAACCGTTTTCGGGTGACGGAGTCGGAATCCGCGTAGGTCCGCGGTTGTGTTTCAGATGATGACATGGTCGATGGGGGTTCCGCGGTCTCCTGAGGCAAACGTTCGTTCGAGAAGGCTTGGACCGTCGCGGACCGCCTGGCCGATTTGGACTTCTCCTCGACCGGTCCCAGGACGGCGACGTCCTGAGGGATGGCCGAAGTGCGTCGGTCGTCGTCGGTCGATGTCCCCCCCACCGGCTCTGCCGCATTCAAGGGCGTCGGAATCGTCTCCTGAGGAATCACCGGCGGATCGTAGAATTCCAATCCCGATTTGACGGCAGACAAAACCTCTTGTCCTGACACGGGCAATTGGGGAAGCGGGATGGCGTCGTCCTCCGTACTGCGTCCCGGGTAGAGCCGTGACGATTTGCCCTGCATCCTTTCAATGCCCTCAAGCAACTGGTCCAGTCTCTGCTGGTATTCCTGCGGCGACATGAGACCGTCGCCGGGTGTGTTCAAGATGGTCTTGCCCGACTCCGTCGACATGGGGACATCGCCAAGGCGAGGCGAAGACTGAACGCCCCAGCCGTCTCTCGTGGAGGCCTGGGGTTCGGCCACTTCGGTCATGGTCAGCACGTCAAGAGGCTGGCCGGTTCGGGCCTGGCCTGATCCGCCAACGATGCGGGGACTGACCGGCGAGAAGACGCCTGGGTAACCCGGCAGGGTCGTCGTCACCGTGCCGGTCGGAGAGTAGAAGGGACTATAGCCCTGGGGATAGCCCGCCTGCACGTCCGGCGTCGCGGAGTATCTCAGAAATGAATCCAGGCTCGTCGAGCCCAGCGGGGCGCCGAAGGTCGTGGTCGAATTGTACGGAATGCTACCGCGGAAATGCTTGCCTCCCGCGACGTTTCCCGTAATCGGCAGGTTGGCGGAACGGTCTAGGGGGTTGGGAACGACGGTCAGGCCGCTCTGATAGCTGCTCGGCGGCATCGTAACCGGGGAAGTAGAAGAGAAGATCGGAACCGTCGTCGCCAATAGAATCAACAATGCGGCCAGGAACCGCTTTTGCGGACCCGTACGAATGAACCCCACCTTCCACGAACGACTCGGTCCGCGTCGCTTCATCATCGATGTCTTCCCGTACCGTTTTGATCTTGTCATCTGTCGCTCCGAATGCTTGCCCACGAACGGGCCACGTCAGACGGCCCGTCCTGCGTACCGCGGGTTCCTCGCCCAACCGAGCTTCGTGGCCAGCGTGTCCCAGCGGGTCCGCATGGGGTTGTTGACCACCTTGAAGCCGGTCGGTTCCCGAGCAATCCGAACCACGTCATCGAGCGTCAACCCGGAAGAAACCTGTCCGTCGATCGAAACGGTCGTACCTTCATTGATCCGCGTGCAGCGGATCTCGACCACGCTGCTTGCGTCGATCACGATCGGCCGAAAACTTAGCGAATGAGGGCAGATGGGCGTGATCACCATCGCCTCCATCGAGCCGTCGAGGATCGGCCCGCCAGCCGAGAGGTTGTAGGCGGTCGAGCCCGTGGGCGTCGAGACGATCAATCCGTCGCTGACGCAACTGGCCACTCGCTGGCCGTCCACCGCGATCTTCAACTCGATCACTCGGAAGGGCGGCCCCGCGGCGACAAAAACGTCGTTGACGGCCTTGGCATGGAACGTCTCGCGGCCCCCCTGCGATCGCTCGAACACCCGGCATCCCAGCATCATCCGCGTCTCGACGGGAGCTTTGCCGGCAAGAATGTCGGCGAACTGTTCCTTGAACTCCGCCACACTGAATTCTGCCAGAAACCCAAGCTTTCCCAGGTTGACCCCGATGACCGGAACCCCCGCTTCGCTCAGGGTCCGGGCAGCCGAGATGATCGTACCGTCGCCGCCGAGCACGACCGCATAGTCGCAATCCCGCAGGACCTCCGGCGTGCACTGGGCGAGATGGCAGCGTGCAATAATCCGGGCCCGGTTCTCGAGAAACCGCGTAAAGTCCTGCAACGCTTGGGCAACGGGACCTTTCTCAGGATCGCCGAACAGGATCAATCGGGGCAGCGACGGGCCCCCCGACCGGTCCTGCCGAACGTCGAGTTGACCTGATTTGCCGCTCAATAGACAGCTCCTTGGCCGTTTTGACTATTTCATCGGCAGTAATCCCGGCCTCCATAAGCTGCGCGGACCGGGTATGGTGACCGATAAAACGCCGGGGGGCTCCCAGGACCCGAATGTGACCCAACTCGCACCCGTGCGTAGCCGCAAGTTCCAACAGGGCTGACCCGAAACCGCAGGACAGGCTGTGGTCTTCGATTGTGATCAATCGCTTTCCCTCCGCCAGCAGTTCCAACAGACCTTCGTCGATCGGTGCCGCAAACCGAGCATTGATCACATCGGCCTCGATTCCCAGGACGCTGAGGCGTTCGGCTGCCTTGAGAGCCTCCGTCAGAACAGTCCCATAAGACACTATCGCCAAAGAAGCCTTCGGACGGCGGCGGACCAGAACACTACGGCCGAGTTCAAAGACCTTCTCGGACGTCGCCGGCGTCAGCTGCTCGGGCGGAACGGTCTCCTTCGGGTAACGGATCACTACCGGTTGAGGATGGGAAAAGGCGAACAGCAGAGCCTGTCGCATCTCCGCCGCGTCGGCGGGGGCCGTCAAAACCATGTTCGGCAACATTCGCAAGTATCCGATGTCCATCAGACCGTGGTGAGTCGCCCCATCGGAGCCCACCATGCCGGCCCGGTCCACACAGAACACCACCGGCAGATTCTGCAGCGACACCTCCTGAAAGACCTGGTCGAAGCTCCGCTGCAGGAAGGTCGAATAGATACACACGACGGGTTTCATGCCGGTCTTGGCCAGGCCCGCCGCGATGTCCACCGCCGCGCTCTCGGCGATCCCCACGTCGTAGAACCGGTCGGGAAACCGCTTGCGGAACTCCTGAAGGCCGGTTCCATCGCACATGGCCGAGGTGATGGCAACGATCCGGTTGTCCCGTTCCGCCAGAGAGGTCAGCGATTCTCCGAAGGCCTCGGTATAACCGGGGGATTGGCTCCCCCCGGCGCAATTCTCGACCGTGTTGTCGCCGTTGATCTTGAACGGACCCGTCGAATGAAACCGTGTGGGGCCTTTATCCGCGGGATTGAAACCTTTACCCTTTTTCGTGTAGACGTGCAGAAGGACCGGATGATTGATCTGGCCCAAGGCTTTGAACAGGCGGATGAGGCCTTCGAGGTCGTGACCGTCCACTGGCCCAAAATATGGAATGTTGAGGCTTTCGAACAACTGACTCTGGGGTAGAGCCATGCGGATGCTCTTCTTGACCCGTTCGATCGTCTCTTCGACGCTGCGGCCGATGCCTGGCAGATGTTCGAGGATGTTCTTGGTGGTCGAACGGAGACCTTCGTACGTCTGGCTTAGGCGGACCTTGGAGAAATATTTGGCTACCGCGCCGACGGTTGCGTCGATGGCCATGCTGTTGTCGTTGAGCACGATCAGCATCTGCCGCTTGACCAGGCCGAGGTTGTTGAGGCCTTCGAAGGAAACGCCGTTGACGATGCTCGCATCCCCGACCAGAGCAACGATCGCCGGCGACGGATATGAAGCCTCTGGGCCCGTGCGTTGGGCGTTGCCTGATACATTGGCGGCTTTCAACTGCTCGCCCAAAGCCATGCCGATGGCGGTGGCGATCGAAGTTCCCGCATGTCCGACGGTAAACTGATCGTACGGGCTCTCCTGGGGGTTGGGGAATCCGCTGATCCCGCCGGCGGTGCGGAGACGCTCAAAACCCGCTTTGCGGCCGGTGATGATCTTGTGGGTGTAGCACTGGTGCCCAACGTCCCACAACAGCTTGTCCCGTTGGAAATCAAAGACGTAATGCAACGCGAGGGTCAACTCGACCGCGCCGAGATTGCTGGCCAAATGCCCCCCGGTCTTGCTGACCGAATTCAGTATGAACTGGCGGATCTCGGAGGCCAGTTGCTCCAACTCGGCGACCGAAAGCGTCTTGAGGTCGGCCGGGCTGTTGATTCTATCCAAGTACCTGTCCGTCATAACCTAGGGTATCCCCAACAAAGCATAAACCGAACTATTGTACTCAATCGTATCCCTCCCATGCAGAAAAAATCTCGGCCCTGGTCTGAAAATCTGTCGGAGAACCCAAGGTTTGACTATGAAATAAAATCGTCGGTTGGGGCAACCAGGAGAGGCCGGGAGATTTCCATGCCGGAGAAGGAACGGCAGGATTTCCTTGACGCCAATGAGAATCATGGTCAACTCTGCCGCTAAAACCCACTTCCGGGGCGAACGGACGAGAAAGAATGGTTGCTGTCGGAGGGGGTCCCTCAATGTACGATGCTCATGATGGTTTCCGAGCTCCCATGTACTTTGTGGCTGCACTTTTGCATGGCGAGAATCGCCATCAAGCCGTCCGGCCCGTAGAAGCCGCTGAGTTTCGTGTAGGCGTCCGTTTTGATCAAGCCTCCTTTGGGATCCAATGCCACAACCGGTTCTTTCTGGCGGACGGCCTCCTGGAGGACCCAATACCGGTTACGTCGACTATCCTGCAGGACCGTCTCCATGAACTCGCGACATTTCCCCTGGGAAAACGTGCTTGCGAGGAAGACAGACTTGCTGCCCCAGTTGATGTTGATATCGGTGCCCGCGTATTTGATATAGTAATCCCGCCGTCCCTGGGGGAGACTGCAGAACTCATCGAGGGAGATGTGCTCGCCGTTTTCGAGGTCGATGCCATCGGGACGAATGATTGTCGTGTAGGGGAACAAACCTCTGACCTCGTCGGGGTACCAGGCCCGCATCTCTTTCCAGAACGGCCAAGCCAGGATGATCTTTCCGTCGAAGAGGTTTGACGGCGGCAAATCAAAAAAAACCTTGCCTTGATTGCACCGTTCCATGCGGTCGGCGAAGAAGTTGTGGTGGGGAAGAGTGATGAAGTCGTGGCTACGCACAAAGTTGCAGTCCGATGGGGACACACCCCGATCATAGCTGAAGTACTTGGCTCCCTGCATGCGAGTGCGCTGGATGAAATATCGCATCCCGTGCGGTCTGGACGCGTTGTCCACCAGGTGATGAATCCGGGGCTCCTCGCCCAAGTACTTCGTAAGGGATCGGGTGAAACTTGCCGCCAGAGAGTCCGGGAAGTGTCGGGGAGAACCAAAGACGGTTTCGTTGTCGAGGTAGAGTTGTCGCAGTTGCTCTGCCAGACACCAACCGGACCCACAACACTGGATCTCTGAAAGTTTCCCCGGCGACACCTCATCGGTCCGAAAAAACACGGGCGTACGATGCTGATGGTCAGTAAGTTTCCGATGATAGTTCACGCCGAGATGTTCAGGCAAATCCTCCACCACCATACGGGCAATCTGAGGATCGCACTGGCCGTTTAGGCTCGCCCGAAACAACGCGAGCGTCTGCTCCTGAAACCTTTTGATCACGGCGTAACGGGACCGAAAAGCCTGGCACTCGGAGTCTTCCATCGGGTAGGACCGGCATGCGATCAACGCGGTCCATCCGACATCGATGCCGCAGGTCCGGTTAATATCGTCATCCAACTGCTGATAATAATCCCGGCAAGAAGGCGGTCTTCCAGGCGCCGTGTTCGCTGTTCCGGAGTCTCTCGAATCCTGCAGTGACATCTCAGTTCCTCACTTTGATCTGAATTGTGTCCACGCTGTGGTTTTGCGGAACAATTCCCGTCCCAAAACACAACAATGAGAAGCGATCGCCCTGGCGCGAAGCATATACGGCCCCCTGCGATTCTGTCTTTCCTTGTGACGAATACATGTTTGCAGTCCTCCAACCCAGGAGTCCTTGATCCCGGTTCTCTTTGCAGCTTCCAGAATATCCCTGAGACGAGCGACGGCTACCGGTGGGATTCGTTGGGTTCGCAGCTTTCGGATGCCTTCGTCGAGCGAAGGAACACCGAGACAACTCGGAGGACGTACCCCCATCGCAGCAAAACACAAAGCCGTCGCGACGCACCGTAGACAAACCCCGCAGTTGCGGTCCTTGTGCGCACCCTGCCAGCACACACGAAGACGACACATGGCCTCGTCCCATTCGGAAACACTCTTGGCTTTCTGAAGACGGGAGACCCCGGCGGCATCATAGACGATGGAAAAGGAATCGCTTGACAACATGGGATCAGTCAGAGGATTAGAACCCCAGGGAAACCGCAACGTATTGTACGCATGCGAGCTGGCGACCAGGCCTGTCGAAAACCCCTTGCTGAACAGACTCAGACAGGATGCAAGCGCGGCCCCATGGGCGTCTTCCCAATCGTCGCCAAGCTCCCGGAACGTACACGCCATGGCGATCAAATCCAGGCCGACGCTCTGTACGATCGCCCGCGAGTTTTCCGCAGCTCTCCCAAAAACATCCGATTCCTGAAGGGGAATGTCAAAACCGTGAACCATCACCGCGGCCTTGAGGGGTCGTTTCAAACGACCACAATCCCCGCGCGTGTGTCTCCAAACGGAGAAACAAGAGTCCAACCCCCCGGAAAAAGCGATCAACGCCCGGTCCGTTGCAGGAGTGGCTACGCGCACCTCTTGATCAGGAATCACATTTACAACATGATAGCAGTCCGGACGCCAGCAATGCCAAGCCGTCTGAAACTCTTCGAGATTGCGTAGGAGCCCATGGGATACAGAACCATGTACCCTCAGGTTCGCGGCATTTCTCATCGCAGTGAATATCATTGCGGTTACAAACGGATCGGCCAGATCCGTCACACAAGTCAGACGTTCGGAGGGAATGCGGAAGGAAAATTCCCGCCGACCGCCTTTCATGCCTTCCAGGATCGCGAAAATCTTGGCGGTATGATTGACCGTCTGCCAAGTTTGGGGCCAAATGTGTAGATCTGGTTCCATGGTACAACAACCATCATGGGGTCCTGGGGGGCCATCCGATATCGTGTCCTTGACCACTATCGCTCAAGCATGCACAAAACTTAACAAGATTTATCCCTGGACGCCTGCCTGTGGAAGCCGGCCGGTCGCAAGCGTCCGGTAAGAAAATCAGGCCTTTGGAGTGTCCACAAACAAATCTACCCCCATCGGCAGGGGATTCAATCGAAATAGAAGCCGCAGGTGTCTTTGGTAATGTGCTCGGACTCGGTCCTGGGGTACTTGCGACAGTTCAATGGGCGAAGAGGATAGACACCACAGTAGCCTTTGCCGTCGCCGTTGGCTTTGAGGAATGGGCACGTAACCGGCAGCCGGCAGCAAGCCCCGCAGTGGATGCACTGCCCTTTGCGTCGCGGCGAAACCGGCAGCAACGAGGTAAAGGTCCTCTTGATCTTCGCCATCCAGGTGTTTCGTTTCGTATCGGCCATCAGGGATTCCCCGGTCGGATTTATTTTGGTTCGATGGCCCCCTTATATCCGCTCCGAGGGGGCCGGGTCAATGGTGAGAGCCCGGCCGCTATCGTGCGGCGTCGATCCGCCGGGTGAGGACGCCGTAGAGGGTCTTCTGCATGTAGTGGAGTGTGTGGAATTTTTCGGGGATCCACGCACCGTCGAAAAACTCCTCTTCCGCCGAAGCATAAACGACCTCGCAGACCAGCAAGTCGTGTGTTTTGACGGTGAACTTCTCCACGATCCGGCACTCCAGATGCCCCGCACATTGAGCAATCCACGGCGGTTCCACCAGCTTGGCGGGCTCCAGGGTCAATCCGGCCTGCTTGATCTTGTCCCCCTTGCGACCGCTGACCGTGCCCAGCAGGTGCGTCTGTTCGATCAGCTCCTCGCCGGGAACGTTGATGACCAGCTCGTTGTTCTGCTGAATCAGCTCGTAGGTGTATCGCGTATGGCCCATCACCAGCAGGACCAGGCAAGGGTCGGCCGTGTTGATCGGCGTCTGCCAACTGATCGTCATCGCGTTGGCTTTGGCCATGGTGCCGCCGGTGACAAGCACCACACATCCCGGCTCGATCACCCACTTGGATTGATTCAGAGGGATTGCACGTTTCATCGGTTCCTACCGAAATCCAGGTTCGGCCCACCCCGTCGGCGGGCATGTGTCCCCGACATTTTAGCTCGGTGGCCGGGCAAAGTCAAACGCGACATTTCCGTTCTTGCCATGGACTCGACAACTCCATAGACTGATCGTCATGATATACTTTTTGCTCTTTTCGCTCGGCGTGGCCGTCGGTACGTTCGGCACACTCATCGGCGCCGGCGGCGGATTTATCCTGATGCCGATTCTGCTGCTGGCCTACCCCGGCGCGGATGCCGCGACGTTGACCGCCCTCTCGCTGGCTGTCGTGTTCTTCAATGCCACCAGTGGGACTTGGTCGTACGCCAGGATGAAACGTGTGGATTTCCAGTCGGCGTTACTGTTCCTGTTGCCGGGCGTTCCCGGCGCGATTACAGGCGCGTTTCTGATCCACCGGGTACCCCGTAATGCGTTCAACTTGGTCTTCGGCCTGTTCTTGCTCGTTGGCGGAGCCTTCGTCTTTCTTCTCACATACCTGCATAATGAACCCAAGCCTTGGCTGAGGGCCACCTTCCGCCGGACACTGGTGGACGCCGGGGGAACGCGGCACACATACGCCTACAATCTCCCGCTGGGCATGATGCTGAGTTTCGCCGTGGGCGTGGCCTCCAGCATGCTCGGAATTGGCGGAGGCATCATCCACGTTCCGGCCATGGTGAACCTGCTGGATTTTCCGGTCCACATCGCCACTGCGACGAGCCATTCGATTCTGATGGTCATGTCGTTCGCCGCTACGGCACTCCACATTCTCGACGGCACCCTTGGGTGGGAGGAAATGCCTCGCGCGTTGGCGATCGGGGCCGGCGCGGTCGGCGGCGCCCGGATCGGCGCGCGATTGTCCAGCCGGATTCACGGACGATGGATTATGCGAGGCCTGGCGCTGGCGCTGACCATGGTCGGCCTGCGAATCCTGATCCCGGCCTTCGGCGGAGGATGACCCGTCGTGGTGTTCAGCCAAACAACTCGTCGAATTTTCCTGCGATATCAGGTTGCTCGCAGAGGGTTTGGCCGATCAGGATGGCCCGTACGCCGAGGGATTTGAGCTTCTGCACGTCATCGCGGGTTTTGATCCCGCTTTCGGAGACCAACTCCTCGCCGTCTTCAAGCAGGCTCATCAGCCGGGCGGTCGTGCGGATGTCCACCTGCATTGTGTTCAGATCGCGGTTGTTGATCCCCAGTACGCTGTAGCCCCTCTTCGGAAACCCGATCAGACTGCGCACCGCCAACAAGGTATCCACGTCGTGGACTTCCAGCAACACGGTCATGCCCAGTTCGCCCGCCGCGATCATCAAGTCCATCAGAGCACCTGACGTCAACGCCTCGCCGATCAGAAGGATCGCGTCCGCTCCGGCGGCCCGCGATTCGTACACCTGCCACATGTCGACAATGAAGTCCTTCCGCAGGACCGGTAGGGACACCGCCTCTTTGACTTGGGCGACGTATTCGAGCCGCCCCTGAAAATACTTTTCGTCGGTCAGAACGCTGATTGCATCGGCCCCGCAGTTCTCATACGTCTGGGCGATCGCCACAGGATCGAAGTCCGGGCGGATCACTCCGGCCGAAGGCGAGGCTTTCTTGACCTCCGCAATCACGTTGATGCCTCGCACATTTCGCTTGGTGACCGCCGAAAAGAAATTCCGGCATTGGGGCAAACCGGCGATGCGCTCCTGGAGTTGCTGGAGCGAGGTCTGTGATTGCCGTCGGCGCACCTCTTCCCGCTTGTCCGCGACGATGGTGTCCAGAATAGTACCCAAATCAACCTTCCTTTTCGGTTCCCATCTGGTTGACCACGCTGACAAACCCCATATGCAGATCGGCCAATGTATTCTTAAGCATCTTCTGTTCTTCGGGCGTGAGGTTGCCCTTGGTCTTTTCCGACAGCATATCGAGCATGTCGATGTTGTACCGGGCCATCTCCAGGTCCGGTTCTCGCTCCTCCTCTCCTTGCACGCGAATCAAGCCCAGGGCGAACAGCGCCTGCGTCGCGAGCATGCTGACGAGGGCCGCAAAGGTTCCCGGCGGCAGGGGCCCCCCCCGGGCCTTTTCTTCGGCTGCCTGTTTTTCCTTTTCCTCTTTTTCCTTGGCGGCCAGAATCTCCTTTTCCCGCTGTGCCTGCTGTTTCCAGTCCTCGTCGATGATGAGTTTTTTCTCTTGGTCTGCCATCGTCACCTTCCCTTGTACTTCTTCATGCTCCGGTCGATGTCGCGTTTCTGGGCCCGCTCGGTGATGCTCTTTCGCTTGTCGTACTGCCGCTTGCCGTGGGCCAGCGCCAGTTCGACCTTGGCCATTCCCTTGCTGCTGAAGTACAGTCGCAAGGGCACAAGCGTAAAGCCCCGTTGTTCGAGCTTCGTTCCAATCCGGTGTAGCTCGGACTTGTGCAACAAGAGCTTTCGCTTGCGGCCCGGTTCGTGGTTCATGTGGCCCGCCTGCGGATACGGCGCGATCTTGGCCCCTACGAGCCAGCATTCGTTTTCGAGCATCTTGGCGTACGAACCGGTCAAGTCGGCCGGCGCGGCCCGCAGCGATTTGACCTCGCTGCCGCGCAGCTCGATCCCGGCCTCATACTTCTCTACGAACTCGAAGTCGTGGTAGGCCTTCTTGTTCACGGCCGCCGGCATTTGTCTTTGTTTTTCTGACGGGTTCTTCGCCATAAAGACCATGATAGCCGCCAGCCGCGGGATTGGCAAGCAGCGGCCGCCGTCCTATCCGACCGCCGTTGTCGCCGGCCGGGTCACGCTTGCCACGGCCGCCGTCGGCTAAGAGGGGCGGTCAGGATGTCTCGCGCGATGATCGTGTCCTCGCGGACTTGGAAATCGAACATGCCGGCGCAGACGAAGTCGGCGCCGTTCTCAAAAGCGTAGCGGAAACCCTCCCGTGGATGGATCGCCCCGGCGGCCATCACTTTGTACGCGATCCAGGGCTTCTTCACCGTTGCCATGAACTCGACTGTCTGCTCGGGTTCCAGGCACCAGATGTTGTCGTGTTCGGGCCGGCGGTTCGCCGACCAGTACTGGTGGCTGTGAAGGGTCTTCATGTAGAAGTCGGGATCGACGCCGGCCTTTTCACAGGCGATGGGGACCGCGACCTTGTGGCCTGCGACCCCCGCGAGGACGTGCTGATCCTTGGCGAACTGCACCGCCTCGGCGATCCGCTCCACCCTGCCTTCTGCGACCAGCGAGTCGCAAACGCCGCCGTGGACGTAAACGGCGACCGCCCCGTGATCGACCGCCCGTTTGATTTCATCGAGGCTGTTGTCCGTGACCTTGACCTGTGCGATCCACTGGAGCTTTCCGCCCCGTTCGTTCCAGTATTTCGTGATCAGGCGGATGACGTGGTCGTCCAGACGCAGAACCGCCGTGTTGACACCGCACTCTTCGCACAACTGCCAGGTCTCGAAGACCTTCTCGTCGGTGAAGTACTGCCGTAAAAGGCCGGACACGTAGATCAGATCCCGGCTGTGCGCAAAACCGCTCGTGAGATTGCCCCCGACGATCAGTCGCGTCACGTCGAGCGGTCCCAGTTTGCCCCTGGACAGCGCAGCAGGCGATTGGGACGACCGAACCTGGGAGGACGCGGCTGTTCCCACAGCGTGGGCCAGGAGAGCCCGTTCTTCAAAACTGAACGCGATCCCGAGGACAGAGCCGGCCAGGGATCTTCTGAGAAAGTCCCGACGATCCAATCGATCCGACATGCCGCACCTCCATCTATTTGCCTCTACGATTCATTTTTCTGAGAGATTCATTCTATCCACATCAGCGATTGATTTGAAGCCGCCAACAGCAGTGTTTCACAACGGACAACAAGATCCATCTCTGTACAAACGCCGTCCGAACGATACAATGGCGGCTCTGCCCATTCCGACATGTGTGCGGAATCGGGGCATTTTCCTGTCGTTGAAAGGCCTTTATGAGTCATCGTGCGTCGGCAACGGACATCTACAAGCTCTTGGGCATTCCGCGCACAGGCCTCTCGGAAGCCGAAGCCCAGAGCCGTCTGCAACAGCACGGTCCCAACGAGCTCCAGAGTGTCGCGAAGTTCAAACTGCTGACGATGATCGTCTCGCAGTTTTCCAACATGTTCCTGATCCTGCTGCTGTTCGCCAGTTTTGTGTCCTGGCTGACCGGCGCCGGCTCCGATGCCCTGATCATCGCCGCAATCGTTCTGGCCAACGCCACGATCAGTTTCATCCAGGAGTACAAGGCGGAACAATCACTCCAATCCCTCCAGAGCATGATGGCCGACCTCACGCACGTGGTTCGCGACGGCATGATCAAGCGAATCCCGGCGAGATTCGTCGTGCCGGGCGACATCGTCCAGGTAGAAACGGGCGACCGGATCCCCGCCGACGGCGTGATCCTCGAATCCATCAACGGCATGATCAATGAATCCTCGCTGACGGGCGAATCGGTCCCGGTGATGAAAAAAGCCGTGAGCTCCGCCTCCTCCCTCGGCGACGAAGAGAAGGCCTTCGCCGGCACGACGCTCAGCTACGGCCGCCTGACTTTGCTCGTCTCTCAGACGGGGATGAACACGCGGATTGGCAACATCGCCAAAGTGACCACCGACCTTGGGTCCGAGAAGAGCCCCCTGCAGGTCGAGCTGGACACCATCGGTCGTCGGATCGCTCGCGTCGCCGCCGGCATCTGCCTGGCGGTTTTCCTCATCATCACCATTCAGCACGACCTGAGCCTCACCTCAGTGAAAGACGCCTTTCTGTTCGCAATCGCTCTGGCGGTGGCCATCGTACCCGAGGGCTTGCCCGCGACCGTAACCATCGGCCTGGCCTTCGGCATGAGGAAGATGGCCCGCGAAAACGCAATCATCCGTAAACTCTCCGCAGTCGAAACACTCGGCTGCACAACCGTCATTTGCACGGACAAGACCGGAACTCTCACCCAGAACGAAATGACAGTCCGTGCCGTTTACGCGGGGGGTGAGTATCTCAACGTCTCCGGTGCGGGCTACAATCCAGAGGGCGACTACTCAAGGGAGACAGGCGAGATCCTCGAGTCGACCGGCGAACCGTTGTCACACGTGCTCCAGTTGGCGGCGTTGTGCAACAACGCGCACTGCACCGCCCATACCGCAGTGGGCGACCCGACCGAGATCGCCCTGTTGGTGGCCGCGATGAAGGCGGATCTCGATCCCACGTCGCTTCGCGTGCAATACCCTCGACTTGATGAACTGCCTTTCGACTCCGATCGACGTATGATGACGACCGTCCACGAGTCGATCAACAAAGGCGAATTCTTCTCGGCCACCAAGGGTGCCCCCGACCGCATCATCGAGCACTGCACCCGATTCTTCGACGGCCGGACCGTTCTCCCGCTTGATGAAACCACGGTCCAAAGCCTTCTGGCGATACGATCGCGGATGGCCACCGGCGCGATGCGCGTGCTGGGGTTCGCGTACAAAGAGCTCAAAACACCCGACCCCCAACGACGCGGTGCGCTCGAAGAGGACATGATCTTCGCCGGGTTCATCGGCATGGCCGATCCGCCGCGACAGGATGTCGAAGAGGCGATCCGCCTGTGCAAGAAAGCCGGTATCCGGGTGATCATGACGACAGGCGATCAGAAAGAGACCGCGCTGGCCGTCGCGAGAGAGACCGGCATCATCGCCGACGGCGAGAACGGCGTGATCCTCGCCCAGGAGCTTCGCGCGATGGACGACGCGCAACTCGACCGCGCCCTGGAGCGGGTGAACGTCTTTGCGCAAATCTCTCCGGAAGACAAAATGCGTTTGGTCGAGAGCCTCAAACGTCAGGGCGAGATCGTCGCCATGACCGGCGACGGTGTGAACGACGCCCCCGCCCTCAAACGCGCCGACATCGGCGTCTCCATGGGCAAGAGCGGAACCGACATCGCCAAGGACGCCTCGAAGATGGTCATCGCAAACGACTCTTTCTCCTCGATCGTCACCGCGGTCATGGAAGGCCGGGCGATCTACGACAACATCAAGAAATTCATCCTCTACGCTTTCTCGGGCATCACTGCGGAGTTCTTCGTCGTATGTTTCTCCCTCTTGCCCGGCGTAGGACAACTGCTCAGCGCGATCCAGATCCTCTGGATCGATCTGGGCACCGAGGTGTTGCCCGCCCTGTCGCTGAGCATGGACGCGCCGGCGCCGGATATTATGGTACGAAAACCCCGCAAGAGACAGGACCGCTTGATTGACAAGGACCTCCTGATGCACGTCGGCTTCAACAGCGTCGTGATCACGATCGGCGCCATTGCGATGTACTTCGGGTATCGGCACATCGGTTCACCCGAGAAGGCGGGAACGCTGCCGTTTGTGTCGATCATTCTGTTCCAGATGTTCAATATCTTCAACTGCCGCAACCCCAAGGGTTCGATCCTCAACCGGACTCTCTGGAAGAATCCCTACGTGCTCGGGGCCGTGACCATCTCCACGCTGTCGACAATCCTCATCGTGTCGTTTCCTGCAACGGCCGAGATGTTCCACCTGGCGAGGCTGTCGGTCGCGGACTGGGCGATCACCGCTCTCGTGGCGGCCTCGATCATCGTCCTGAACGAGATCGCCAAGCGGCTCGTGTTCGGCCGTCCGACGAATCATGCATGAGGGCTGACACCGCGCATCGATCGACCGAAAAAAGTACACGCATTTCATTGCCCACCACGGAGTGGGTCCGAGAATCACCACCTTTTGCCTCTGCTGGAAGAACGGTTATCGGCATCTTCCGCAGCAAGCGGCTGGCGGAGGCTCGCGTCTTGATTCGAAGGACCCAATCGGATATCCTGAAGGTACAATCAGACCGGGGGGTCTGGCCGCACATTGGGGGTGATGAAAGCACATGGTCTGCGGACGATCGATGCGTATGAGATCGCTGCTGGTCTCGGCGGTGCTGGCTCTGCACCTGGCCGCCGGGGCGGGCGCGGACATCCCGCACTTCGATCTGTGCATCGAACAGACCCCTGCCAAGGCCGGCAGGGTGACCCCCGATTCGGGAACGCACCGTTTCTCTGCCAATTCCATCGTCACGGTGGCGGCCGAACCGCAGCCGGGCTATCAGTTCGCCTACTGGCTCGGCGACGTGGCCGACCCCAAGGCCAAACGCACGACGGTGAACGTGGATTCGCCCAAGGTCATCGTGGCGGTCTTCAAACGAGCGGAAAGGGACCTGTTTCGCAATGGCTCCGGCGGCGGCGGAGGCGAGGATCTGGCTGTGACGGCGCTGGATTTCGCCATTCCCGGCTGGAGCATCCCCGGCGGCGTCTCCCTCGACAAGCCCGACATCCCCCCCATCCATACGCCCGAGCCGGCGACGTTCGCGATGCTCGCGCTGGGCGGGCTGGCCTTGCGGCATTTCAGAACAATCGGCTGCTGTCGAGCAGGAAGGTCACCGGGCCGTCGTTGACGCTCGTCACGTGCATGTGGGCGCCGAAAGACCCCTTCTGGACCGGGACATCGGCCGCGGCAATCAACTGGGCGACCTTCTCGTACAGTCGCTCTGCAAGACCCGGCTCGCCCGCTGCGTCGAACCCCGGCCTGCGGCCCTTGCGACAATCGCCGTACAGCGTGAACTGACTGACCAGCAGGACCCCCCCGCCGATGTCGATCACACTACGGTTCATCTTACCCGCTTCGTCGGAGAAGATGCGGAGGTTGGCCAGTTTCTCAGCCATGAACTGCGCATCGGTTTCGGTGTCCGCTGTGCCCACGCCCAGGTAGACCAGGAGCCCCTTGCCCACCTGCCCAACGATCTTGCCTGCGACTTCGACTTTCGCTTCAGTCACACGTTGTATCACAGCTCGCATTACTTCTGGCTCTCCGTATCGAAATGGAGCCACACGACGCCGCGATAGACGCCGGAGGCCTGGTTCTTCTGGCTCTGTGGTCCGAGCACTTCCGCCTTGTCGAACTTCGTGCCGATGGGCGGGATGCCGTGCAGCAAGGCAATGCCTATGTCGGGCACGTTGACCTTCGTGTTTGCGGGAGCTGGACCATCGTTGGGACGATAGACGCCCAGGAACAACTCCGGCGTCTCGTTGACCATCGTAATCGTTCCCTCCTCGGTCGTGAAGACCACCCAGCGCCAATCCTTGTAATAGCCCTTGAATTCCGGGAAATCCCACGTCACGCCGGGAATGTCGTCTTTGTAGCGATTGCTCCAAACATCGAAGACGCCTCCTTTGAGCCGGTTCTTCCACACGCGGTACGGCCCCTCGCCCAGAAACCGCATCGACCGCATCTTGTTTTCGGGGTACTCGAACCCGATGCCAAACACGTCGTACTGCCCTTCTAGCGAGAACTCGTACTCCAAGCGAACCCAACCCGTTGGACATACGGTCCACCGGACGCGCTTCATATCTCCCTTTCCTTCGGCTTCGACAACGATGTCCTGCCCCTCTTGGCGGGCAACGAGTTCCTGCGTTCCGGCAACGCCGCCGATCAACTTCGGCCCACCTGCAAACGAGATCGACTTGCCACGCACGGAAACATCCAACAGTTCGGGCTCGTCCACGTCGAACCGCAGAGCCAGGACATCCGTCTTGACGTGAATCCCGTCGGCCATTGGCGTCATCTGGGTTGCCCTGCTCCCATCCTTCGTGTCAACGATCTTGCGATGATAGCCGCCGGGCCGGCGCAGGTCCCACGACCATGTCCAGACCTGTCGTCCCTCAGGGTCGGAGGCGATCAGTTGCACCGCATCGGCATTACTGCGATTCTCCGGCAAACCCAGCGGGAGGATTCCTTTCGCGTACGGCCCAACGTCCGGGCCGGGGAAGGCGTGGCGAAAGAGGATCTTGTGACCATCGTTCGCGTCGCTCGGCGAAGGGAACTTCACGAGCCTCGCATCGAACGTGCAATCCGCGAGGTTCGTGAAGTCGAAGCGGTTCTCGACTTCGACGGTGTTGGCGTCGGCCGCCAGCGTCTCGGCCGCGATGTGAATCGGCGACCAGATCTCCTTGATCGTGTAGAAGCTGGCTTCCTTCTGGCGGTATGGGCCGAGGATGCCGTCAGGTGCGTGGTTGCCGTCCACATCGATCTGGCCGTTCTTATCGGTCCGCACGATGCCTTCGTCGACCAGCGCCCAGAGAAAGCCCCCCGCAGACATCGGGGAGGCGAACATCAGATTCCAGTAGTCCTCAAGGCCCGCTCCGTGTCCGCCATCGTACAGGCCGTGGAGGAACTCGGTGGGCATGAATGGCGTCTTGCCGCTGAGCTTCTTCTGCGTGCTGGCGTAGGTTTCGTAGTGGTCGGTGTCGATGCCGCCGAAGTTCTCCCAGGGGTGCAGGACCGTTCGCTTCTGCGGGTCGTAGAGCGCGAACTGATCGTCGAGCTCGCGGTTCCAGCCGCCTTCGTTGCCGTTGTCCCAGAACAGAATGCAGGGATGGCACACGTCGCACGTCACCATCTCTTTGACGAGTTTCTTGCCGATCTCAGTGTCGTAAGGAGGTTTCTGCCAGCCCGCAAGCTCATTGAGGACATACAGGCCGATCTCGTCGCAGGCGTCCAGGAAGTGCTCGTCCGGCGGATAGTGCGACATTCGCACCGCGTTCATGTTCATCTCTTTCATCAGCTTCACGTCCATGACGCTGATCGCGGGACTGAGGCACCGACCCGAGTCCGGCCAGAAGCTGTGCCGACAGACTCCCTTGAGCATGACCTTTTGACCGTTGACGTAGATGCCGTCGCCCGGCCAGACCTTGATCGTGCGAAAGCCAAACCGCTGCGTCAACGAGTGGACGACTTGCTCGCCCCGCCGCAACTCGACCTTTACGGCGTACAGATACGGCGTCTCCGCGGACCACGCTTGGTGCCCTACCACCGACGTCTCGAGGGTGACCATCGCTTGTTCGCCCTGCACTCTTGCCTCGAATGGCTTGCTCTGGAAGGTCTCGGCGACCGGCCGGTTCCTCCTAGAGACGCCCAACGAACCCATATTGACGCTGATCTCGACGGGCGTGGTCGACATCTCGCCCACGGACGACCACTCGATCACCTGCTCAGGCGCCTGCCTGGCGGGCGAACTGACGGGTCCTGTAATCTCCGCTCGAATGACATCGCCGTCTTCTGTTCCGTCGAGATAGACATCCATCCGGAACGCCCCATTGAGAGAGGCATCGATCGCGACCCGTTCGATGAACTGCTTGGGCACCGCCTCCAGGCGGACCGGGCGGTAGATGCCGCCGAAGACCCAGTAGTCCGCCTGACGCTCAGCAGCTTCGACGCTGGCGTCGGAGGAGACCTTACTGACCGTGACCTCAAGCAGGTTCTCGCCGGGCTTGATCAGCTCGGTGATCTCGTATTGGAAACGATAGAAGCCGCCCTGATGCTTGGGCCCCGCGGGCTTGCCGTTGACGAAGACCTCGGTATCCGTCATCACACCGTCGAAGACGATGAAGACGCGCTTCCGGGCCCAGCCCTCTGGAACCGTGAACTTCCGGCGGTACCTGCCCTGCTCGTTGCCCTTGTTCTTGTCGTGACCGTAATTGTACGTGCCGAACCCTTGCAGTTCCCAGTTCGAAGGCACGCCGATCGTGGTCCACTGTGCGCTGTTGCGTCCGGCGGTGCAGAAGAACTCCCATGGCACCGGGTCGTCCTTGCCCTGTCCCGAGAGCCAGAGCACCTCCGTCTCCTGGGCCGCAGCCATCGATGCGACGAAGAGCAACGACGCCACCACCAAACTGAATCGCTTCGCCATCTTCAGAATCCACCTTCCCTATCCAAACCACGGCGCCGCGGCGGCCCGGCGAATGTGCAGCTCGTCCACGACCGCATTGCCCGTTCGCGTCACGAGGTAGAGAACCAGTTCCGCCACCTCGTCCGGCCTGATAAGGTCTACCGCCTTGATGTCGGGACGAACATTGCCGACCATTCCGGTATCCACCGCGCCGGGACAGACGACGTGCACACGGATGTTCGTACCGCGAAGTTCCTCCGCCAGCGACATCGTCATGCCGCGAAGGGCGTGCTTGGATGCGGTGTACGCGCTTTGAAGTGGATACCCTTTGACGCCCACCACCGACGAGATATTGACGATGAACCCGGCCGGCGCTTCCAGCAACAGAGGTAACGCCTCCCGGCACAGAATGAACGGCGCGCGGGCATTGATGGCCCAGCATCGGTCGAGGTCTTCGGTCCGCGTCTCGCGGAACTTCGCGGAATGGGTGATCCCGGCATTATTGATGAGGATATCGAGCCGGCCGAGTCTCTCCCGCGTCACACGCACAAGGTTGCGGATCGAACCTTCATCCGACAACTCGGTGACGATGGTCTCCGCTCGCCCGCCGGACTTGCGGACCTGCTCGGCCGCTTCATCGAGCTTCGCCTGCGACCGCGCCGCCAGAACCAGCGAGGCGCCCTCGCCCGCCAAAGCGATAGCGATCGCACGCCCGATCCCGCGACTACCCCCGGTGACGATCGCCACCTTCCCGTCCAAGCGTCCAGCCATTCAAGTCTCCCATCCGAAGATTGTACGCGCAGAAACAACAAGGCGAGACTCGACTGGCGACAAGGCGTCTGACAGACTCTGTCATCCTGAGCGTAGCGAAAGATCCGGCATACAAACAGCACCAGAGAATATCTGCGATCAGCGCCCGCCTCGGCGCGTGCCTCGCTGGGTTCCCTGCCCGGGCCCCTGCTGCATGTCCTGCATTCCGTTGGCGCCCGCTCGCTCCTGCATTCTCTGCGTCCGCTCGTCGTCCTCGGCCCATCGTTCCCGGATCTTCGCGATTCGTTCCTCGCGCAGCATCAGTAAAGCCATGATCGCAACCTGTGTCTTGGCGGCCTTCTCTTCCTCCGCCAACTCGTGGAGAACGGCGTATTCCGTCACGTCCAAGTCGCTTACGCTCTGGAGCAGAGCCGCTTTGTTGTCGGCATCCGCCCCCAGCCAGGCCTGGATCTGAGCCTGTGTGTCGGCATCGATCCGCTCCTCGACGGCTTCGGCGCCCAAGGTCGTACGCCGGGGCGTCCTCGGTTGCGCCGTCGTCCCATACGGATCCTGGCCGGTCGCCCCGCCGGCGGCCCGTCCTCTCAGGGTGGAGGTGGACCGAGTGGCCATCCCGCCTCGACCACCTCGACCGGTCGTTGTCGTCGACATCGTTTCGCGGGACTCCAGGCGACTCTGGCGAACCTGCTCCCGCAGTTGCTGACCGATCAGTTCGTAACGTTTCTTCCTGGCGTCAACCAGATCGTCCGTCGCCTTGACGGTCTTGGCTGCCTTTTCTTCGCTCGCCACCTTCTTGACGAACGCCATCTCGTCCTCGAACTGCTTCTGCACCGCCCGAAGCAGGAGGGTCCGATTGTCCGCACGACGCGCAATCCACGCCCGCTGCTCGCTCTGGCTGTTGGCGTCGATCACCTTCAGCGGCGCTTCGAGCGACGGCATTTCCTTCAGTTGTCTGGCAATCACGTTGGGATCAATCTCGAACCCTTCGGGCCAGCGCGACGTGCTGGCGGTCACCGTCGCCGCCTGCGACGCAGCCCCCCCCATTCCATAGGGATCCTCGATCACAGGCAGAGCCGCACCATGCTGCTGGAGCAGTTGCACAACCTCCGCGGCGCCCCTTTGTTGAGCGATCATGATCGGCGTGTTTCCGTTCTTGTCCTTGGCGTTAAGGTCCGCGCCGGCTTTGACCAGAGACTCTGCGATCTCAACTTGTCCCATCATCGCGGCACAATGCAGAGCCGTCAGGCCGGTGGCGTCCTTCGCCGCGGGATTGGCTTTGCCCGCCAACAACGCGTCGACCATGTCCTTCTGACACGACAGACAGGCAGCCATCAGAGGCGTGCCGCCCGTGGAGTCCTTGACGTTGGGGTTGGCGCCCGCCTGCAGAAGCATGGTCAGGACTTCGACGTTGTACGAATCGACCGCCAGTTTGATTGGGAAGTTTCCGTGCTCATCCGGCGCGTTGAGGTCTGCTTTGTTGTCGATGTGCCTCTTGAGTTGGGCGACATCACCGGTCGCGGCGGCAATGTGCAGCGACTTGGCCGGCTGCCCCAGAACCACCGTAGAACTGCCCACTACGAACGTCCCCACGCTTAGTACAACCACTGCCAATCGTCTCACAGGATACCCCTTTTTCACTGCCGATCCCGATTAAAAAACATCATATCCACGAAATCCAACGCTTCCCATTATACACACGCTACAGCGATGGAAGAAAAAAAAGGTTCTTCACGGAATTCCGGGGAAGGCGGCACGGATTTTGAGGAAGAAGTATTCGTCGTCTCGGAAGCCGTAAGCCATTCGTTTGATGACTTTGATCTTGTTGTTGATCCCTTCCAGCAGGCTGGTGTGCAGGGGCCAGCGGCAGTGGGCGATGATGCCGTCGAGATAGGGCTTGAGATTCCGTGCGAAGGTTTTGAGCGGTTCGATCCGGCTGCGAATGGCCCGGCTGTACCAGTGCTTCCAGAACCGTCGAGCGGCCTTGGGATACTGATAGCTCCAGAGGGCCTTGAGATCGTCCTTGAGCACGTAGACGGTCATGAGCGGGCGGTTGGCGTCGAGCAACTCTCGCAGTGCGATGCGGTCGGCCTTGCGATGAAGATTGCCCTTGTTTCGCAGCAGGAGCCAGCGGGCGGACTTGACCACGTGGCGGGCCTTCTTGTCGTGCCCCAGGCGATTGGCTTGGTCGACCCGCACCCGGTCCAGGACCTCCCGCCCGTACTTGGCGACCACGTGGAACAGGTCGTATACAATCTGTGCCAGAGGGCACTGGAAGTGGACCTCCTGTTCATAGGCCCCATTCATGTCCATCACCGCCGCTTGCAGTTTGCGGCGTCCTTCCACACCCAGCAATTCAAAGAACGGGCGGATGTCCTCTCGCCCGCGTCCGCGACCGACCCACAGGACCCGCTTGGTGTAGGGCTCGGCGATGACCGTCGCATAGCGGTGGCCCTTCTGGATCGCGAACTCATCCAGCACGATCACTTCCACGCCGGATAGATCCACCGGCCCCAGCGTCTCGAGCAGATGCTCTTTGTCGATCTGCTTGACCGTCTCCCAATGCAGACCATAGAACCCGGCCACATGCCGGACCGGCAAGAGAGCACAAAGCCGGGCCACGCTCTCGGCCAGCCGCCGGGTGACGCGGGCATAGCGATCCAGCCAATTCAATCGCTCCAGCTTGGGTCCGCAGTCCGGGCACAGTACGCGTCGGCGACGCACCAGCAGATGGGTTTGGGCTTCCAGGATCGGCAGATCCCGAACCCGACGCACGTGGCTGTCGTGGACCTGATCCGACCGCCGGCCGCACTGGCTGCAGATCAAGCCTCGCCCCGCCTGCGGCTCCAACTCGATCCATACCTGAGCCGTCGGTCCCTTCTGACCCGCCTCAAACCGCTGGATCGTCCCGACCCGATACCCTTCCCACACTCCCAACAATCGGCTAGAACCCATCCCAAAACCTCAAGGTAATGCAGGGTCATGGCCGATATAAGGCTCATGGACCTGACCAATGAACAATGGGAACGTATCGAACCATTCATTCCGAAAGCCAAAGCGGGACCCGGCAAGTC
>Ga0208198_1000428_pt1 | contig 48124 bp, 39 predicted proteins | sample AD_JPNTR2_MetaG_FD_184446 | JGI IMG/M metagenome (GOLD analysis project Ga0208198, IMG submission 184446) | Active sludge microbial communities of municipal wastewater-treating anaerobic digesters from Japan - AD_JPNTR2_MetaG (SPAdes) (version 2) | ecosystem: Engineered > Bioreactor > Anaerobic...
CCGGTACCATCACCAGCGCAACCCTGACGATTTATGCCATCACAGGTGATAAATCCTATGTGGTCAACGGCCTCAACGACGGCGTAGAGGAAACCTGGAGCGCCGACACAATCGACTGGTTCTCCGCGCCGGGCAACGATACAGCCAGCGGTACCGCCCTGAATACAAGCCAAACGGTTTGGCTGTACACGGTCAATCCGACCGTTGCGAACGGCCCTGCATCCGGCGACGTTACTTCCTTTGTCAAGACAGATACGGACGGGCTGGTAACCTTCATTCTCACCCCGGGCGGCACCACCTACCTTTACAATGTACTTGAAGGAAGTTACTACAACCCGGACTATGTCCCCGTCCTCACACTCGAAGGAGAATTTACCCTGTAGCAGCCGCCCGTATCTTCGAACCAGCCGACAGCCAACACCCAACAAATTAAACTAAAAATGGTATTTGAAAGAGACGAGGAAGGACGGGGCTGTGGAACGATAGTCATTGAAATTGCCCTGTGTACGCAAACGGCGGTTATATTTTTTGTCAATAAACCCGAGCAGATTGGTACCATCCAGACCTATGCTCATCTTTTCCTTTTGATAGCGGAGCCCCATATTCAGAAAGATAGCGGAATCATAGGCATCCAAGAACTTCCTGTCAATGGTGCCATGGGTTTTGGCGTAGTGTTCGGCACCCGGAAAACCCCAATAGATGCGTGCGGAGGTATGAAAAGTCCAATGGGGATTGAACAAATAACTGGCCTGAACCTTCGTAATATGGTCGCTCCAGCTGGTCAAATCATCTCCTGAAAACAAATAGGTGCTCATCCCCTCCCGAAGGTCAAAATCGCTGAGTTTGACATAACTGTGGGAGGCACTGAGCTGCCAGTCGTCTTTCTTATAGGTGAACTCCCCCTCCAGACCCCAGGTCTTTTGAAGACCGACATTGGCCGTTGAAACCGAAGCGGCATCCCACGCGATAACATCCAGTTTACTGGTAAAGCCGCTGAGGGCAAACCAGAGATTTTCATCATGCTGGCGCTCCCAGCGAATCTCCCAGTTGTCTAATTCTTCGGCATCGCTGGTTTTTCTTGTTTCAAGCCACCGCAGGCGAGACTCCTCGGCATTCTGCATCCGCACGGACTGCGTGGCAATGAATTTGAGGGTATCTTCGGGGCTAAGGGTATACACAACGGCGGCTCTCGGCGAATAGAGCGCGTCGGTGTAACTGTTTTTGTCCACTCTGCCGCCCAGAAAGAGGGTAACCGAGTCCACCAAATTCCACTGCCACTCCCCCAGTCCTGAATAGGTGGACGTAGTCCATGATTCTTTGTCCCAGTCGAAATTGCTGATGCGCCAGGCATTAAAATTCCCGCCTGACATTGAGTTAAAACTTTCCACAGACAGTTCGGCACCAAGAGCAATCGAATGGCGTTCGTTGGGGGTCCATCGGGCCAGGGCCTTAGCGAAGAATTCATCTTCATCGTGCCGATTGTAATTATTGGAGAAATCACGCCGCATGTAGCGGAAGGTGTCATAACTGAGGGTATATTCAATATTGAAGATGTCGCTGAATTCCTGCAGATATTTGGACACGATGGTAAACTGCTGGTAGCCGGTGCCGGATGGGGCCTGCTGACCGGCGGGCTGCCACCATTCCGGCCCCCACGTCCAGCCGGCGGCTTCCGGGTTGTTGTAGGCTTCAAGAGGATTAATATAATCCAGTCCGCCCCGCGTGAATCGCGCCCAGAAATCAAAGTTGCCGCTGGTATATTGGGTATGGAATTTGAACCGCGGGTTATCAGCCCACGCCTGATTATCTCTGACAACCGAAAACGGAACCGATTTGCCTGGTCTGACCAAATAAGAGTCCCTCCACGAAGTAAACCACTTGCCTGAAACGTAAGGGGCAAGATCCTGAGAGGCACCCTCGTACTTGTCCATTCCAAAGTAGAAGTAGGCCCCGCTGTCTTTGCTGAACTTTCGTCCGTGCTTGATTTCAAACGACCCGAACTCTTCGAGAGCCCCTGCTTTGGTTATGATTTCCGTTCCCTTAAATGTCAGGCCGTTTTCCGTAACAATATTGATTACGCCGGAGATGGCACCAGGACCATAGATGGCCGAGCCGGGTCCCCGGATTACATCAATGTGATGAATATCGGCCATGAGAGGAAGGTCTCGTTCGCTAAGGGCACCGTAATGCCCCCGCTCGTTGAGCACACGTCCATTGACCAGCAGGAGATATTTATCATCCCGGTCGCCGGTAATGCCGCGAATACCAATGTGCGGAAACTCCCAATCCTGAATGCTGTACTGAAGACCGGGCACATAGATTTCCAGCAGTTCATTCAGACTATGGGCTCCGGACTGCCAGATTTGGTCCTGGGAAATGGTGGTGATGGCTGCCGGAGAGATGCGTCGGGCCGATTTGGTCAGCGTTCCTACCGGCAGCACGTCGAGACTCATCAGGTCCACAATAGACATTTCAAAAAGTTCATCGGATTCGGTATATTCTTCAACTTCAGATTCATCCTCAGGAGCATTACCCCACAACTTGATTTGGAGCTGTTCCCTTTCCTGCAGCAGTTTTTCTCGCTGGGCATTCAGCTCATTAAGGGCGGTGGTAACTTCGTCAAGTTTTCGCTGGATGGCTTCACTGTCGCTTTCTGAGGGAGATGCCGGCAGCTCCATTTGGGCCAAAATCAAAACGGAAGCCGTAAAGAAAAACAGCGAACGCAGCCTAAGGAAGATATGCCTGACCATCAATCTTTCTCCTTTTTGCAATACTTCTCAGTCGGCATTTCTCTTTTTCCAACCGAGCATTCGGAAAAGGGGCTGCCACGCTTTAAACAGAAAACCGGTTTCAGACAAAAACACTCAAAAAATGCGGATTTTGCGGTTTTTCGGGGGATTAGGGGATTCGATACGTCCCATAAGGATGCCTTGGCAATCGTTTGCTAACAAGGAACCAACGCTGGAGAATTGTGTATCCAACAAAAGGGGACTTGGTAGTGTTAAGGATTTTGGGCACATTTCCTAAGCGGCGCTCAATCGGGGCATTTACCTGCCTGTCCTAACCGTGGAATGGGATTTTCTGGGTTTGTGGGGAAACGCACAGGGGCGCGCATTTTCGAACCGGCCGGAAACAGCCCGCAGCCGACAGCCAAAAAACAGAGAGAACTGGAGAGACAAAATCCAAGATAAAAGAGAAACGAAGGGCGGATGCGCACAAGGATTATGTCCCAGCCGTAGCGAAAGATTCATAATGATTCCCTGGCATTCACGTTATCCAACCCGGCTCGGCTGGAGTTGATGGCTGCTTCGGCCTGCTCAATCAAGCCCGGCATCACCGGCACGCCGGCATTACCCCGCAATCGCCATCTGCGGCCGAAAGAAGCCCCTTCGCCGCGGCAGTCGCCGAGAATCCCCTTGACGCAAACAAGGAGGAACCGTATAACATCTGGCAAATCGCCCGGACGCGTAGCCGGGCAGGGTCATCCGGAAAATCCTGAACGAAATGAAATGAGACAGGTAAAACAAAATGAACAGCAATCTGATTACCAAAGAACACATTAACGAACTTTTAGAAATTAAGCCGGCAGGAACGCTGGTTACCTCCTTTTATCTGAATGTGGATCCTCGTCATACGAATCCGAGCGCCTACAAAACAGTAACGAACAGCCTGCTGCGGACTAAACTGCGGTCTTTAGAGAAGGAAGACTGGTCTAAAAAACAGCTCGCCGCGGTAAAAGAGGATTTTGAGAAAATTGAATTTGAGGTGACCAATTCTTTTGTGCCCGCAGGAAAAGTGAGGGGCTTAGTCATCATCGCTGATGGAACGCGTGATTTATACCTGGTCTATCGCGTTGCGCAGCCGGTGAAATCCCAGGTAGTAGTCGATCCCAATCCTTATATACGTCCTTTGGTCGCAATCTTAGATGAGTATCATCGGCTCATGCTCGTACTGGTCGATAAGCAGGAAGCACGATTGCTGGAAGTGTACATGGGGGAAGTGTTAGAGCACAGCGCCTATCGTTCCGACATCGAGGGAAAAGTCAGAAAAGGAGGATGGTATGGATTAGAGGAACGCCGGATCGAGCGGAGCATTAAAAACAAAGTCATTCGTCATTATCATACAGTAGCCAATGCCCTGCTGGAACACTTCAGAATGGGGCATTTTGAATATCTCTTCATCGGCATCAAAGCAGAAGATTATTCGCTTTTCTTCCCGCTCCTCCACAGCTATTTGCAGCCGAGGGTAAAAGGACGGTCGAATCTTAGCCCCAAAGACCATATCAATACTATCATTGAAGCAGCCCTCGAAATGGAGAGAAAAATAAACGAAGAAGATGACAGTATGATTTTGGAACGCCTCATAGAGGCCTTGCACAAAGGCGGATTGGCCGCAAAGGGAATCGAGAATGTTTTGCGGGCGATTCCTATGGGGGCCTGTCAGGCCCTGGTGGTCGACGACAACTACCGCGTGCCGGGCTATATCTGCAAAGAGTGTTCTTATCTGGATTTAAAAGCGGGAAATTGCCCCTTCTGCGGCAAGGAAACTCTTTCGGTAGAGGATGTAGTCGAAGAAGCGATGGAAGAGGTCCTTCTCCAGCGGGGAGAAATCAAATACATCACCACCAACCATCCTCGATTAAAGGACATCGAACACATCGGGGCGTTTTTACGCTATAAGATGGAAGGTTAGGAAGGGAACAGCCCCGCTCCGTTGAAAAAGCCGACTTGATACACCCGCTACGATGACACCTGTCGCCGGCGAAGAATCAGCGGACAGCAAAGGGCAAGCAGAAGAGGAAACGCCGGCCGGAGCCGCAGGTGACCGCTCCGCCGGTCGTTGGCAACGGGTCGACGTCCGGATATCTTCAATACCGACCAGGGCAGCCAGTTTACCTCGGAGGCGTTTACGGGGTTGCTGACACAATACGGCGCCGCCATCAGCATGGACAGTGTCGGGCGTGCGTTTGATAACATTATGGTTGAGCGTCTGTGGCGGACAGTCAAGGTTGAAAATGTATATATCCGGGACTCCAAGAACCCTGCCGAGGCACGGTGAGAACGTATCCTATCTTTCGCACATTATTATTGGGTCCAAAAGAAAAGCCCTCGTTCTGGTCGATGGAAGAGTGAAAACGAACCAAACCATTGGAACAGAGAAAGGGCCTATTATGAGTAACAAAGAAGCATCGGTTGAAGCGGGAAAAAACTTGAATGGCGTGATCAAAATTGACGCGGCCCAGATTCATTCGCATCTGGACTCGATGGTTCGCAGCACAGTCGAGGAGACGCTCGACTAACTGCTGGATGCGGAGGTCGGACACTGCGAGCGGAGCAAGCAGCGTGTCAACGGTCGGGCCGGTCATACACACAAAGTTTTCACACGAAGGGGACCGTTAAAACAAATCTCAAGTACAAGATGGGAATGGTCTTGTATGTTTGCTTTGCTTCTTTAATTTTTGCTTTATTCTTCAAACCTCCCTTGACAAAAACCTTCACCTGTGAGATAATAAGAATACTAAAGATGCTCCTTCTGCCGCCTGCGGTTAGCCCTGCCAGGCCTCCCCGGCCTGGTCCTCCTTCTCCGCAGGCGGTTTTTTTATCCCCTTTTCCCGTCTGAAATCCTTTCCAAAAATGCAATTTTTCTGTACAATCCCCCACATTATGGCCCATTACTGTCTGATTGCCTGTAAAGCATTAAAACCTGAAATTGAGTTTCTCCTTGCTGAGCATCCGCCCAAGCACGCGGTTGAACTCCAGTGGATGCCGCAGGGACTCCACAACACCCCTGCAAAACTCCGAAGCCAACTTCAGGACAAACTCGATACACTTTGTTCCTATGACGCTGTCCTCCTTGCCTACGGCTTATGCGGCGGCGGCCTTGCCGGACTGCGATGCCCTCTTCCGCTGGTCATTCCGCGGGCCCACGACTGCATCAGTCTGCTTTTCGGCTCCCGCCGCGTCCACGAGCAATTTGTCAACGCCTATCCCGGAACTTACTTTTACAGCGTCGGCTGGGTCCAGGAAGCCAACATGCCCTGCCGGGAATACGACCAGCGGCTGGCCGACGAATACATCTCCAAATATGGGCCGGACAATGCCGATTATCTTCTCGACATCGAGCACGGCTGGCGAAAAAAATACAAACAGGCCGTCTTTATCGACTGGAACCTTCCCGACAGCAGCCGCGGCCGACAATTCACCAGGGAAGCCGCGGCCTACCTCGGCTGGGATTTTGCCGAAGTCAAAGGCAGCCCTGCGTGGCTTCTGCGACTCCTTCAAGGCGATTGGCACCCCGATGAATTTCTTGTCCTGAAACCGAACCAGCCGCTGCCCGATGATTTCACCGGCTCCTGCACGATGGACTTTCAGCCATGACTATCCAATACTTCCTCGTCTGCTATGTTCCAGCCGCACTTTTTGCACTCATAGCCGTCTCCATCTTAGGTTTGGAGGTGTTCCTGCTGGTCTGTAAAATCCGCCGGCACCGTCCCCCCAAGCTTTTCACTCCCAAACGCATCGCTGTTCTTCATCTTCTTGCGGTTGTCGAACTTGCCTGCCTTGTCTGGGGATACTTCTTTGAACCTTACCGGCTTCAAATCAGCCGCATCACGATTCCAACCCCCCACCTGGCGGCCGTCTCCTTCCGAATCGTTCAGATTTCGGACCTCCACTGCGACAAAAAAGCCCGGCTCGAACCCCGCCTGCCGGAGGAAATCAACCGTCTCCAGCCCGACCTTATCGTGTTTACCGGTGATGCCCTCAACCATCCTTCCGCCCTGCCCCGCCTCCAGCAAACCCTGCGGGCGATGCAGGCAGCCCTCGGCAAATTCGCCGTCCGCGGCAATGTGGACAACCGGCTCGCCAAAGACCTCCCTCTTTTTGAAAATACCGGCTTTGTCGAACTGTCTTTGGACAGCGTTGTCATCGAAAAAAACGGCGAATCCATCGGTTTGTGCGGGATTGATGACGCCTATGGGCCCCGCAGCCGGCAGGCACTTCAATCCCTCCAGCCCGACCGTTTCAATATCCTGCTGTTTCACAAAACCGACCTGGCGGATTATCTCCAGTCAACCCCTGTCGATTTATACCTTTGCGGCCATACGCACGGCGGCCAGATTGCCCTGCCCTTTTATGGAGCATTGATTACCCAGTCGCGCCATCTGAAAAAATATGAAGCCGGCCTCTATCGCAAAGACCAGTTCCTTATTTATGTCAATCGAGGCATCGGCATGACCGGCGGCCGGGCGCCGCGGCTCCGCTTTTTAGCCCCGCCGGAAATCGCCGTCTTTGACATTGTCCCGCAAACTCCGGAATCGCCCGATAACACCGAAAAATCTCCACTAACACAAACCCCGGGAGTCCGCAATTGAATTGGCTTGAATGCATCCTCATCAGCGGAATCGGCATCGGCCTTGCGATGGATGCTTTTGCCGTCTCCATCATCAGCGGCTCCGTCTTCAAACACCTTCCTGTCAGCCGGGGCATCCGAATGGCACTCTTCTTCGGCCTATTTCAGGCCATCATGCCCCTGTTCGGCTCCTGGGCAGGCAAAGGTCTCGAGCCAATCATCAAGCCCTTCGACCATTGGCTGGCCTTCGGGCTGCTGCTGCTTATCGGCGGCAAAATGGCCTTAGCGTCTTTCAAGATAAAAAATGTTGAGGACAAACCCGCCGACCCCTCCAATTTGCTCACCCTCCTTGCCTTAAGCATCGCCACCAGCATCGATGCCTTGGCTGTCGGCCTCACCTTGTACCTGCTTACCCCCCACCTTTTTATCGCTGTACTTATGATCGGTACGATTACCTTTCTAATCTCGCTTGCCGGCTGGGAAATCGGCAGCCGAATCGGCCGATTCTTCGAAAACCGGCTGGAACTGGCCGGCGGTCTCATCCTTATCGGCATTGGTTTGAAAATCCTGCTTGAGCATCTTCTTGCCGGTTAGCGGCCGCACCCGATTTTTCGCTGTTCTCCCTCCGCCGCCGCCTTTATAATCAGCCCATAGTCCCATGGAAAGAAAAACCTATCGCATTCTGGATGCCAACTTTAACCGGGCCAGAGAAGCCCTCCGCACGATGGAGGAGTTCTGCCGGTTTGTACTCGATGATACTGACCTTTCCGCCCGGGCCAAACAAATCCGCCATCATCTCTGCGACCAAATAAAAAATCTGGATGCAGAACTCCTTCTTGCCGCACGCGATTCAGAATCCGATGTAGGCCGCACCCTTGTTATCCCGCAGCCGCAGCAGCGGCAAACCCTTATCGACTGCTTTCTGGCCGCCGCCAAACGCGCCTCCGAAGCACTCCGCGTCCTGGCGGAAGTCAGCCGACTGGTCTGCCCCGCCATCGCCGGGCCCCTCGAACAGGAAAGGTTTGAGATATACACCCTCGAAAAAGAAGTGTTCTGCCGACTGCCTGCCATCCGCTTCCGCCAGGTGCAACTCTATGTTCTGATCCCTGCGGGCGAGGATATGCCCGACAGCCGGACCTTGGAATTAGCCAAACTCTGCCTGGAAGGCGGCGCCGATGCCCTCCAACTTCGCGCAAAAGAGATTTCTGACATCCGTTTTTTCCGGCTGGCCGAACAGTTTGTCGTCCTCTGCAAAACATACAACCGGCTGAGCATCATCAATGACCGTGCCGACATTGCGGCCGCCGCCGGAGCCGATGGAGTTCACCTCGGGCAAGAAGACCTTCCCATCGAAAAGGCCCGAATTTTTTTCTCCAAACCGCCTTTGCTGGGCTTGACTGCCCACAGCGAATCTGAACTCCGCCGGGCCGCTGCTGCCGGAGCCGACTACGTGAGCATCGGCCCCTGTTTTCCAAGCCCTACCAAACCCAATCTGCCTGCCGCAGGGCTTGATTATGTCCGAAAAGCACTGGATATTCTCCAGAGTACCCACACCGCCCATGCTGCCATCGGCGGCATCACCTTCGAAAACGCCCCCCTTCTCCTGAACGCCGGCATACGCACCCTTGCCCTGTCCTCGGCCGTATGCAGCAGCCCAGACCCTCTCAAGACCTGCCGCAAATTCAAAGAAATCTTCCCTCCAAAACCCCCTGAAACCTGCTATCTCGACAAAACCGATACATAAATACTTCTAAAGATTTCCTCCTTTTGAACCGAAACCCTCTCCAACGGGCCCTGCGTCTTTTTGCTTGACATCCTTTGTTTGCACCGGTTATGTATCGGCCATATTCTTGATGAGCAGCCAAGTAAAAGCCGACAGCCAAAAGAGATAAGAAAAAACAATTTTCAGAATGAAACGCGAAGAATGACCAAAACAGCCAAAACAAAAGCACTGGTTATCGTAGAATCGCCTGCCAAGGCCAAAACCATCAATAAATACCTCGGCCCCGATTTTGACGTCGAAGCATCGATGGGACACGTGCGAGACCTGCCCTCGAAGGGTCTGAATATCGACATTGAAAACAATTTCGAACCGACGTATGAAATCACCCCCGGCAAGAGAAAAGTCGTCAGTGCCCTCCGTGCCAAGGCCAAAAAGTGTCAAAAGTTCTATCTGGCTACGGATATGGATCGTGAAGGCGAAGCCATCGCCTGGCATCTCAAAGAAGTGCTCAACCTCAACGACGAAAACACCTACCGCGTCGTTTTCAACGCTATCACCAAAAAAGACATCGAACGGGCCTTTGCCAACCCGGGCAAGATTGACATGGACCGCGTCATGGCCCAGCAGGCCCGCCGGGTGCTCGACCGCATTGTCGGCTATCAAATCAGCCCGCTGCTTTGGAAAAAAGTCGCCCGCGGCCTCAGCGCCGGACGCGTCCAGTCGGTAGCCGTGCGGCTTGTCGTCGAACGGGAACGGCAGATTCGCGCCTTCATCCCGCAGGAATACTGGCTTATCCCGGCCGTCTTCGCCCCGGATTCTGCATCGGTCAGCCCCGAAAGCTGGAAGGCATTTCTGGACTCGGCCAAAGACCCCGAAAAAGGCCGCACCCTGGCCGAACAGGACCAGTGGCTTGACAAACACAGCGCCTTTCGGGCGGAGTTAACCACTGTCAACGGCCAAAAATTCGAGGCCGCCAATCAGGAGCAGGCCCAGGCCGTTTATAAGGCACTCAAAAACGCCCGCTTCGTCGTCCGAAGCATCCAGACCAAACGCATCCAGTCCCGACCCGGCGCCCCTTTCATTACCTCCACCCTTCAGCAGGCCGCCGCCAATCGCCTTGGTTTTCCCGCCCAGCGGACCATGGCTATCGCCCAGCAGCTGTATGAAGGCATCGATCTGGGCTCGATGGGGGCCCTCGGCCTGATTACCTACATGCGAACCGACAGTACCCACCTGTCTCAAGAGGCCGTCGAGGAAGTCCGACACTATATTCGTTCCCAACTCGGCCCCGAGTATCTGCCTGAATCGCCGAATATCTTCGCCGCCCGCAAAGAAGCCCAGCAGGCACACGAGGCCATCCGCCCCACCGACCCCGACCTGACCCCGGATGAACTGGCCCCCTTCCTGACGGATGAACAGTACAAACTTTACGATTTGATTTGGAGACGATTTGTGGCCTGCCAGATGAGCCAGGCCCAGTGGGATACCACCCGAATTGAAATCGAAGCCCAGACGCCGGCAGGTCCCTGTATTTACACCGCCTCCGGGCGCGTCCTCGTCTTTGACGGCTTCACACGCATCTGGTCCACCGGTGTGGAAGAGCCGGCCCTGCCGGCCCTCCAGGAAGGTCAGAGTCTTCAGGTAGTGGACCTAAAACCCGTCCAGCATTTCACCAAGCCCCCGGCCCGATATACCGAGGCGTCTCTCATCAAAACCCTCGAAAAAGAGGGCATTGGACGGCCGAGCACCTATGCGGCTATTATCTCCACCATTCAGGAGCGCAAATACGTCGAGAAAATCAACAAGGCCTTTTACGCCACCCACGTCGGCGAAATCGTCACCGACAAACTCCTTGAGTATTTCCCCCAGATTATGGACATTGCCTTCACCCGCCACATGGAAGAGCAGCTTGACAAAATCGAAGAACAGCATCTCGATTGGATTCAGGTTCTGCAGGAGTTTTATGAGCCCTTCAAAAAATCGCTCGAAGAGGCGGTGCAAAAAATGAAACATGCCAAGGCCGAAACCCAGCCCAGTGAATATACCTGTCCCGAATGCAAAGCCCCGCTTGAATACCGCTTCGGCAAAAACGGACGCTTCCTCAGTTGTTCCCGCTACCCCGACTGCAAATTCGGCTGTCCCTGCGACAAAGACGGGCAGATGATTCAGGACGAGCCCACCGATTACAAATGCCCCGTCTGCGGCAAGCCGCTGGTCAAAAAATCCGGCCGCTACGGCGCCTTTTTCGGCTGCAGCGGATATCCCGACTGCAAAACCATCCTCAAGGCCGACAAGCAAGGCAACCCGCTGCCGCCGGCACCCCCGCCGACTCCTACGGGAATCCATTGCCACAAGTGCAAAGAAGGCCTGCTCGTCGTTCGGCAAAGCAAACGCGGCCCATTTCTGGGCTGCAGCCGGTTCCCGCGATGCCGCACCATCGTCAGCATCAAACTCCTCGACAAACTCAAAGACCTCCAGGAAAAGGGACAGTGGCCCCCCGCCACCCAGGCCCAGGCCGATGAAATCCTCGGGCGGAAAACCGCTTCGGCCGCCTCGAAAAAAAAGAAGTCCGCCGGCTGAGAGTTTCGGGTATAATAAGACCGTACAGAAGCATCAAACAGGACAAAAGCCATGAACAAAAAAGATCTCCCTCGGAATGAATCTTTCGAAACCATCGAGCCCATCGGCAAACGGGTGCTCATTCGAAAAGATGAGGATAAAAAACAAACCAAAGGCGGCATCCAGCTGCCCGACAACATCGAAATCCCGACCATTACAGGCCGGATTGTATCCGTCTCCGCAGAAGTAGAAATGTCCCCCGATATTCCCCTTCAGCAGTATGACAAAGTCCTTTTCAATCCCAAAGGAGCCATTCCGGTGGATTTTGAAGGCGACAATCGCCTTTTTGTCGTCGATGTCGAAAACATCGTAGCCGTCTTCCGCAAATAAAAAAGGGCGGACGACCGGCATCCGCCCTTCTGTCTTCGCCGCTGCTCTTTATTCCAACCAATGTCGGCCAATCTCAGCCAGGTCATGCAGATTCACAGTCCCGTCCGGCTGAATATCCGCCCCGAAACAAAAGTCATTTTCACTGCCGCAGTCCGCTGCCAGCCAGTAATAAGCCAGCATCATCAGGTCATCTATATTGATTGCCCCATCGCCGTTGATATCACCAGCCGCTGAACCGCTGCCGAGCGGCTCTCCGCCGCCCAGAAAGCAGATATCATCCAATTCAACAGCGCTGATCGGGCCGCTGGTGCCCAGAATTTCAAACAGCTGACTTACCTGCGACAAATCCACCTCTTTTCGAATATCCGACATCGGAATTTCCACAACATGCCACTGCCCGTCCCGCACAAAGCCGTACGGATCGCTGCCCGCTGTAAAGGAAATCCACTTTTGCCCGATGTCCTCCACATTGCCGCTCTTCATCCCAATCTGAAACGGCACGGACGAACTGGTTTTCATCGCAAAATGCAGACGGCTTTCAGGATACCGGAAGGCCGTCAGGTTGTATTTGACCGCAGGCGTAAAGGCCGCTCCAAACCAGTTCAAACCGGCCCTCGAGCCCAGCGCAATGCTCGCCGTTCCCTCATAGGGGCTGGAGGTTTTGGGTTCCAGCGTGTTTTCCCACACATAAAATTCACCATCGATGCCGAGGGCAAACTCGCCGGCATCCTTATGGGAAGCCGTTTCGGTAAAGACGCCGAAACTGCCGTTGGCCGGCGTCGGACGCTTCCTGTTGGGTGTCCAGTAAATATTGTCAAGGGAGAGATTCAACGCCGACGAGGGGGCATCTCCTGCCAGCATGAAAATCTGCTTAATCGTGGCAAAATCCACATTAGCAAACCGATTCAGCGGAATCTGCACATGATGCCACGCGCCGTCGCGAACCAGCCCGAACTGTTCGCCGCCCTCCTGCAAGGTAACCCAGCCCTCGCCAGCTGCCGAACTGGCAATCCCAATCCGAAAAGGAGCCGTCGAAGTGGTTTTCAGATAAACATGCAGCGTGCCGTCAGAATAGTTTGTCATATTTCGGTCGCTCAGGCAGAACACCCCCATGCCGAACCAGCTGCCGGCAGCCGCATCAAAGGACATCGCCTCGGTGCCTTCGTAAGGCGTGGTGCTCACCGGCCGCAAATTATTCCACAAATAAATCACCGCATCCGTATCATAGTGCAGATGATTGTCAACGGGGGTTGTTTCGGTATAGACGCCGAAGGTGCCCTGTTCGGCTGTATCGCGTCCGAAATAGCAAACGGTATGCTCATTGCGGGTCAGCCGAATCCAGTCAATATACATCTTGGCCGGCAAGGGGGCCGTAATCTGGGCCGGGTCGGTAATCCCTACAAAATTCCACCCGCCTGCGGCCAGATTCACAATAAGATACATCGGCCGATGAAATTCTTCGAGGGAGGCCGTTTCAACAGAGCTGATGTCAAATGACCAGACGGGTGTCGAATCCAAATAAACCGTCATCAGTGTTGGCGTCCAGACCAGTTTATAAATATGATAGTCGTTGTTCAGATCGACCGGCGACGTATAATCCAGCCCGTAATCCGCATTGTTCCCCTGATAATCCCAGAAGGCGCCCGCGTGAATGCGTCGGTTGACTACTCCGGCCTCGATTGCGCTTTTCATTCCCATCTCAAGGATATCCACTTCCCCGCAGGCAGGCCAGCCGACCTGCCCGATGTTGCTGCCCAGCAGCCAGAATGCCGGCCAAAGCCCGTTGGCCAGATTGGGTACTTTAATGCGGGCTTCGAGCGTGCCGTACTGGAAGGAAAACCGCCCCTGCGTTTTCAGACGTGCGGAAGTAAAGGAATTGCTCCCCTTATAACTCTCCCGCCGGGCTTCAATAACCAGGTTGCCGTTCTCGATATACGCATTGTCCCAACGGGCCGTATCATATTCGAGCTGGCCGTTGCCCCATCCTCCGCCGCCGACATCATAAGTCCAGATGGAGGAATCAATCGTCTCCCCGTCAAACTCGTCCGACCAGATTACCTCCGCCCGGCCGACGCTGAAAACCGCAAAGGAAACAAAAAAAACAGGGAAAAATACCTGAGAAATACGGCGCATTGTCGGCCCCATAACGGCCCCCTTTCAAAAATTGGTTCATCCCCCAACGAATGATTTCCATTCCATCCTATCGCCGGCCGCACGGCCGGCTGGCTTTTTCCATACCCCATACTGCTTGAAGGATGCTCACGCTTTTTTGTACATCTTTTAGCAATCGTTTGCTAACTGCATATACTATAGGAAACGGCCTTCCTCTGTCAAGAAAAATTTTTTTGAATTTAAGGAAATCCCCACCACGTCTTATTTTTTATGGGAGCAGTCCTCTCCTCCAGCCGTTTCTTGTTGACGGCCCTTCCCTGCCTGTCTATACTGTTTCCCTTTAGAAAAAATCAATTTCCCTTTAGTCAGGAACCCAAATAATGAGAAAAAGTAAATCGATGTCGAGCGTATCCTCCAGCCAGCGCTGTCATTTATTCACCAGCGAATCGGTCACCATGGGCCATCCGGACAAAATCGCCGACCAAATCTCCGATGCCGTTCTGGATGCCATGCTGGAACAGGACCCCAACAGCCGCGTCGCCTGCGAAACCCTTGTTTCCACCGGCATGACGCTCATCGCCGGCGAGATTACCTCCAAGGCCGTCGTCGATATCCCCCAACTCGCACGCGATACCATCCGAAAAATCGGCTACACCGACCCCGCCATCGGCTTCGATGCCGACAACTGCGCCATCCTCGTTACCCTCAAACAGCAAAGCCCCGACATTGCCATGGGCGTCGATAGAGGCGGAGCCGGCGACCAGGGATTGATGTTCGGCTATGCCTGCCGGGAAACCGACGTCTATATGCCCCTGCCGATCTATCTGGCCCACGAAATCACCAGCCGACTTGCAAAACTGCGCCAGACCGGCAAAATCAAATGGCTGCGGCCCGACGGCAAAAGCCAGGTCACTGTCGAATACGGCGAAAACAAAAAACCCCAACGCATTCATACCGTCGTCTGCAGCACCCAGCACGATGCCTCCGTCGTGGACAAAAAAACCGATCAAATGTCCAACAAGGCCCGCCAAGAAATCATTAAAGAAGTCATCCTGCCCGTTCTGCCCAAAAACCTGGTTGACAAAAACACCATCTTTCATATCAACCCAACCGGACGATTTGAAATCGGCGGTCCCAAAGGGGATTGCGGCCTGACCGGCAGAAAAATCATCGTCGATACCTACGGCGGACGAGGCAGCCACGGCGGCGGCGCCTTCAGCGGAAAAGACCCCTCCAAGGTGGACCGCTCCGCCAGCTATATGGCCCGCTATATTGCCAAAAATATCGTCGCCGCAGGACTGGCCGACACCTGTGAAATCCAACTCTCTTACGCCATCGGCATCGCCGAACCCATCAGCATCCTGGTCAACACCGAACAAACCGCCAAAATCGACGAAAGCCGGCTCGAAACCCTCGTGCGGAAATTCTTCCCACTGACCCCCAAAGGCATGATCAGCCACTTGAAGCTCCTGCGACCCATCTATGCCGAAACGGCACGAAACGGGCATTTCGGACGAAAACACCCCGACTTCACCTGGGAAAAAACAGATATGGCCGCCAAACTCCGCGAAGCGGCCGGCCTAAGGTGAACTCTGCCATCTTGTCAAAAAGGATAATGGCGGCCGCTCATTCCGCCTCCCATCCCACCGCTATGCCGGAGAGCGGGCGTGCGTTATCCCGCCGCATCGGGGAGAAGTCTGTCAAAAACTCTTCCCAGCAACACCCGATGCGCCCTTTTGCCGACCTGTCCGCTCAGAACCGAACCGTTCTCGGCGCACCTGTAAAAGAAAAGAACGTAGCGGTTGCGTTCTTGAGGTACAGAACCTTGGTATTCTCGTCGTGCTCGCTGTAGCCGATATTGCGGAGAACGGGAATATCGTCCAACACCTTTTTCTTGACTTCAACCCGGTCATCATCAACAACGACAGCGGCAATCCGTATCCATTTGTCATCCGCGCACGCACAGATTTCAACCTTGGGGTTTTTCATCATTTGCTGAAAAACATCCTTCTTCCTGCCGGTCTGAATATAAAGTTTGCCGTCGATCAGATCGATGGCACCGAACGGACGCACACGCGGCTGATCACCGTCCTGGGTGGCAAGGTAGAATGCTCCTGTTTTCTTTACAGCGTCCTGAACAAAAGCATATACTTCCTCAACGGCTTTCATAGAATATCCTCCCATTTTCTGAAAAGATTGCTTTGCTTTTTTGAATTTACCAGATTCAGAATACAACGATTCCGATAATTTGTAAAGCAGGTACACCAAGAAGATTGGGCGGCATGCATCGCAGCCCGGGAACGCCGTCAAATCCCTTTCCGAACAAACACACTGCCCGGCAACTGCTTCACAAGGCCCTTTAACTGCAAGGTAATCACAGCCGAATGAATCTGGGCGGCAGGCAAATCGGCCGCCGCAATGATTTGTTCGATATGACTCGGCTCCTTGCCGAGTACCCGCAAAATACTTTGTTCGCAGTCCGACAGATTCATCTCAGACATATCAAACAGCGGCATCTCCATTTGCTCTGCACATCGTCGGGCATGGTCGCTCACATGGCCTCGCAAACTCTTCCCCACCACCCCCAGTGCATCCATAATCTCCTCCACGCTGTCCGCCAGCCGAGCGCCCTGTTTGAGCAGTTCGTGCGTCCCTTTGCTCGTAGGGCTGTCGATGCGGCCGGGCACGGCCATCACTTCCCGATTGTAGGCAAGAGCCGCCTTGGCGGTAATCAGTGCCCCGCTTCGCGGAGCCGCCTCCACCACAAGAACCCCCATCGACAAGCCGGCGATAATCCGATTCCGCCCGGGAAAATTTTCAGACAGCGGCTCATAGCCCATCGGCAGCTCGCTGAGAACCGCCCCCTGTTCAGAAATCATCTCAAACAATTTTCGGTTTTCCGCAGGAAAGCAGTGGGCCAGCCCGCAGCCCTGCACCGCAATCGTTCGGCCTCTGGCGCTGAGTGCCCCTCGATGGGCGGCACTGTCAATCCCTCTGGCCAGACCGCTGACAATTGTAAGCCCTGCAGAAGCCAGCAGATGAGAAAAACGCTCCGCCTGCTCCACACCGTAATGCGTACAGTGTCGGCTGCCCACCACCGCCAGGGCCAAACTGTCGCTTCGCTGGAGAGTACCTTTGACGTACAAAACCGGCGGCGGATCATCAATCGCCTTCAAAGCCGGCGGATAAGACGGATCCTCCCAGTGCAGAATGCAAACCCCGTGCTCCTCCGCCAGCCCAATCTCCCTTTCGGCATCAAACTGAAGGCGGGTTCGGGCGATGCGCTCAGCCGTGCGGTGCCCAATCCCTTCCACATGACAGAGGTCCGCCGCGGAAGCACCAAAAATGCGGTCAAAACTGCCGAAATGCTCAAGAAGACGCCGGAACAAAACCGGCCCCACCCCTTCCGTCCGAATCAGCCGAAGCCAGTGCTCAATCCCTTCTGAATGTGACAGCCGATTGGTTTCCCTCATCGCCCTTTCCTGTATTTTTCTGTACAGAAACCTTATAGTCCCTGCCGAAAAAAACAAGAAAAAAATAGACGGCCCAAACAATGCGGCGGCTTCGGAAGCAAATCTTCCTCAGATACTGCCAAGCAGCCGGAGCAATCCGTCCAGAATTGTCACAGGATGTGGCGGACAGCCGGGAATATACAAATCAACAGGAATCACGCTATCCACTCCATGATGAACCGGCGACAAACCGATAAAAGGCCCGCCGGAGACGGCACAGGCACCCGCGGCAATGACAATCCGGGGGTCCGCAACGGCTTCATACGTTTTCTGCAGAGCCAGCCGCATATTTTCTGTAACCGGCCCTGTAACCAGCAGGCCGTCGGCATGCCGCGGCGAAGCAGCAAATTGAATGCCGAAACGGCCCAGGTCGAAAACAACGGTGTTCAGCACATTCGTGTCCGCTTCACACGCATTGCAGCCGCCGGCAGAAACCTGACGCAATTTCAAAGAGCGTCCAAACAGTTCTTTTGTCTTTTTGTCGAGCGCCTGGGCCAGTTTCATTTCATCTCCGCTCACAAGCAGATCGGATTTGCTGCCGGCGGCAAGGCGATATTCCCGACTGAATCGTACGGCCTTCGTCGGGCAGACCTGTTCACACTGCCGGCAGAACAGACAGCGCCCCAAATCAATAGTCAGGGCATTTCCTTCCTTGCTCACAGCCCCCGTAGGACAAACCTCAAGGCACTCTCGGCACTCCGCAGAACACAGACCCGGATTGATTGCCGGCCGGCCGCAGTATGGCTCCGGAAGAGCAGGTGCCGTTTTCGGATACGAAATGGTTCTATGTTTCTGCTGGAGTCGGGCCAGACACGCTCTGATCATAATCGCCTCTTACAAATCATGTCCGCAATACGACAAATTAAAACTTTTATTGCACAGCGGGAAATCCGATATTTGCTGCTCCCGCAGCGCCATCGCCAGCCCCATCCAGTTATGAAAGGATGGATCGACAATCTTATAACGGCGGAAGGAACCATCGGCCGCGGTGATCGCCGCATGACAGATTTCTCCCCGCCAGCCCTCCACAAGACTAACGCAGAACAAATTCGTCGCAGGCGGCTTCATCTCCGTTCGAATAGGACCCTCAGGAAAAGACGCCAGCAGGCCGAGGATAAAATCTATCGACTTTTGGATTTCCAGCCATCGCACATAGGCCCGCCCAAACACATCGCCCTTCTCCCACACGGAAACAGCAATTGGAGAAGTTTGATAAATCCCCGTCGGAAAATCAGCCCGGCAATCCATTGCAATCCCGCATGCCCTGGCCGGAACGCCGACCATCCCCAACTCGCGGCAGATGGAGGACTGCACAACGCCGGTATCTTCAAAACGGGCCAGCACAGACGGCGTATTCCACAGCAGATTAACCGCTGTGGATACGTCTTTTTTGGCGGCCGTCAGTCTCTCGGCAAGTGTTTCGGCTGTTTTGGGAGTCAGGTCAAAGCAAACCCCGCCGGGAACCGCCAGCCCTCTGCCGAATCGATTGCCGCACAGAAGAGCACTCATATTCAGAAAATCCCCCCGAATCCTGCCGCAGAAAGAAGACGTCGGCAGATACCCGATATCGCCGGCAAGAGCCCCCAAATCGCCGGTGTGATTGGCCAGCCGTTCCAACTCCAGGGCAATGCCGCGAATGGCCTGTGCCTTCGGAGGCACGCAGCCGCCTGCCAGCGATTCCCGCAGCTGACAGTAAGCCGTCGTATGACCGATGCTCGTATCTCCCGCCACCGTCTGCATAAAAGGCAGGAGCCGTTTTTCCGGCCCGCGGAGAATCGCCTCTTCGATGCCCCGATGCTGATATCCCAGCGAGATTTCAAGATGCAGGACAATTTCGCCATGACACTGAAAGCGAAAATGCCCGGGCTCAATGATGCCCGCATGGACAGGCCCCACGGCAACCTCGTGAACCTCGTGCCCTTCCACCTGAAAATACTTCATAACCGACGGAAGAATCTGCTCCCTCGTCCGGCCCCACACATCCCTTCTGCCGTCAAACGGAGCATGAAAACGAACCGGCTTCAGCCACGGATGGCCCTCTGGAACAACCCCCCATTGCTCCGCAATTTCACGTTCAAACAAATGGGCCTGCGGGCAGTCCGGCGTCAGCGAAGGGTATCGGTCCTGAACATCGCACGACAGGACCGACAGAGTACCCTGGCCATCGTCGGCAAGAACCGCATAAAGACGCACTCCAGCCCCATCCGCCGGCACAGCGAAAAACGAGGCGATTCGCCCGCCGCCCCCGACCGCCGCAATCACGGAATCCCGAAACCGCTCGATCGGAATCACCGGAATCTCGCCAACAGCAAGGGACTGACCATTACGAAAGGAAACGGCATAAGGCGTCTGCATCTCAATTCCCTCCCAGCAGCACAGCCGCCGCATTCAACAATCTCCCCAGCGCCGACGGCACATAAAGACCGAGCATCAGGGCCGCCGCCCCAAGCGCCATCGGAGGAAGAATCGCCAGTGCCGGCTCCGGCCCCCTGTCGGCACGAAGTTCTTTATTTTTCTCGCCTTGAGCCATATGAACAAAAGCGCTCGCCATCCCGATAAAGATAAGGGCAAGAATCCCTAAAAACACAACCCCAAGACCGATTTTTCCCTGTTCAATCATCGACTTGACTATCGTAAACTCACTCAGAAAAAGACCAAACGGCGGAACCCCTGTAATCGCAAGGAAGCCCGCTAACCACAAGACGCCCGTCATCGGTATAGACGTCAGAACTCCGCTCACCCTGGCGGTTGTTTTCGTCTTGTAAAAAGCCAGAATATTGCCCGCCGCCATAAACAGCATCGCCTTCGCAAGGGAGTGATTGACCGCGTGCAGCATCGAGCCGAATACGGCCCCCGCACCCAGCCCTACCCCCAGCGCCATAATCCCGACGTGTTCTACACTCGAATAGGCCAGCATCCGTTTATAATCCGGCTGACCAAGGATAAAAACGGCCGCCCAGCCCATGGAGAGCAGTCCAAACAGCACCAGCAGTTCCTGACAGAATAGAGTCAGTCCGGCCGCCATACACACCTGATAACTCCGAAGAATCCCCAAAAAAGCACAATTCAAAAGCGCCCCGGACAGCAGTGCGGAAATCACGGAAGGCGCTTCACTGTGGGCATCCGGAAGCCACGTATGCAGAGGAGCCAGGCCCATTTTAGTCCCGTACCCCACCAGACAAAGCAGAAACGCCGCCTTAAGCCACGGCGGATTGAGATGCTCGGCCTGACGCAGAAGAACGCTTAACACCATCGTCTTGTCGTCCGACGGGAAGCCGGCCGCCGCAATGACTATAAAAAAATTGCCCAGCAAAGCCAGAGCAATTCCAACTGAACAAATCAGCAGGTATTTCCACGCCGCCTCCAGCGAGCGATGATGACGATGAAAATAAATCAGAGGCGCACTGACAAGGGTAGTCGCCTCCATCGCCACCCACAGCAGCCCCAGGTGCTGGCTGACCGTTACGATAGTCATCGTAGTCAAAAACGCCGGAAGGCACGTGCAAAAAACGGCCTCCGGCGCATTCGTAAAAAGAAATCCTTCTTCGTGATCCTGTTTTTCACTGCCGGATTCCCTCGCCAGATAGCCGAACGCATAAACAGAGCAGGCCAAAAACAGAACACTGGTGATGGTTAAAAACAGAAGACCCGGCTCATCCAGCATCATCCAGCCGTTCAGCAGCGGCCCCGGATTGGTATGCCACGCCAGCAGCGTACCGGCCGTATGGCATCCCGCCGCCGCAATCAGAATCGTACGCCGGACCAGAGCCCCTCCGACAATCAGCGTCAGAACCGCCGAAGCCGCAGGAACAAACAGCAGCACATAAATGATAGTAGTCATGTCCTCAAACTCGACAGTTTATCTGCATCAATATGATCAAATTCACGATTGATATGAAAAATAGCAATCCCCATCACAAAAACAGCCATAAAAGCATCCAGCAGAATCCCCAACTCAATAAGCAGCGGCTGAGTCTCCACCACCGCCGCCCCAAACGCAGAGATGCCGTTTTCCAGAACCAGATAGCCGATGGCCTGCGTAAGTGCTTTCTTCCGGCTGACCGTCAGGAACAGCCCCGTTACAATCGTAAAGAAAGCCGCCGGAACAATCAGCGCAGACATCCCGGCCTCAGGCAGAGGAAGCCGATGCCCAAGCCAGATGCACGAGACAAAGGCCGCCATCCCCAGCGTAATCGAAGTCCCGTAGCCGACAAACGGCTCAATCTCCCGTCGGGTCTTGAGTTCCTTCAGAAGCCGCAGCAGCACCCACGGAAAAACAATCCCCTTCAGGCCGATCAGAACCGCAGAATAAAGACCAAGGTGCAGCGGAATATCCCCCCTGTTCAGCGCCAGCGGCAGCATCCCAAGCACAATCCCCTGAACCGCCGCAACACGGATGCACGCCCCCAGCCGGCTTAACCCCAGCAGGGCCAGATTGGTAAGCACCAGAAAAATCATTATCATATCGACCGTATTATTCATCATCTCACCTGTAAACAAGAACCAGGGCCAAAACAGAAAGCGCTGCCGCACCAATCAGAAGCGGAGGAATGCGCAAAAGCCGGATGCGGGCCATGGAGGATTCGACAATGCCTGTGACCACCGCAAGCAGCCCCATGCAAAGCAAAGCAGCCGCCGTATCCAGACAGAGGAAGCCGCTGTGGATGGGGACGACAACGCCTACCAGGACCAGCCCCAGCAGCCACATCTTCAGGGCGGCGGCATACTGAAGCATCCCCAAATCAAGCCCGCCGTGATCCAGCACCATCGCCTCATGAATCATCGTCAATTCAAGATGGGTCGTCGGGTCATCGACAGGTATCCTGCAGTTCTCCGACAGAAACACAATGACCAGCGCAAATCCGACAAGCACAAAAGCAGGACCTGCCGCCGTCCACAAAGCCGGCTGGAGTGAGGCAGCCATCGGCGTAAGGGAAGCATGGCCTGTGATTTTGGCAACAGCCGCCAGCCCTATCAGCAGCGCCGGCTCACAAAGAGCGGAAAACGCCGCCTCCCGACTGGACCCCATGCCTTCAAAACTGGAGCCGGTATCCAGAGCACTGACAATCATAAAGAACCGAAGAAGTCCCAAAAGATAGACAAACACAAGAAAATCGCCGTCGAAGGCAAACACGGCAGGCAGCCCGCCCATCGGAAGCAGCAAGGCCGCCGTGAGAGTAACCGCCAGACTCACCAGCGGGCCGGCACGAAAAACCCACGATGTCGAAACACTGTAAACCGTACCCTTCCGCAGCAGCTTCCAGATATCATAATACGGCTGAAGCAGGGGCTGACCCGTTCGCCCTGCAAACCACGCCTTAACACGAATGATGATGCCCAGCAGCAGCGGCGCCGCCGTAAGAGTAACAGCAAGGTTCAGGATTTTCAGAAGAATCACCATCTACATCAGTTTCCACATCAAAAGCAGCCACAGAGTTAAAGCAATATAGAATATGTATATCTGAACACGGCCGTGCTGAAGCCATTGCAGTTTCCCGAACAAGGCACAAATCCACCGGTACAAAGGCAAATACAGGTATCGTTCACCCAAATCGGGCGTTTCCGTCTCGAAGGAGGAACGAACGGGGAAAAGGCCTTCAGGCGGCAGAAACTTCTTCCGCGTTTGCAGAAAAACATTGAACAATGCGGTAATGGGCTGGGCAAAGGACGTCGCCGTGTACTGCATCCTCGAATCAGGACGGGCATAGCCGCAGTCCCATGTCACCGATTGTCTGACACAGCGGCTCTTCAGCAGCCGGCAGCGAACGGCCGTCAAACCGAATAAAACAATGGCAAAAACAAGCGAAACAAAAACAAAACCAAGCAGCACGCTCGAAGCACATCCCAGTTCGGCCTCGATTTGCCCCATCGGCAAGGGAGCGATGGCCGCAATCACATAGGCCGCAGACCTGACAACCCACGGAGAAAGCAGACCCAAAAGCACGCACAAGCAAGCCAGCACAGCCATGGACAATTTCATCAAGACCCCTGCCTCATGCGACTCCTGCGCCGCCCCGCTCCGCGGATGCCCCAGGAAGACAATGCCGAACGCCTTCGTGAAGCAAGCCAGCGCCAACCCCCCAATCAGAGCCAGACTGCCGATCACAATCAACGCAAGAACCAGCATCTCAAGTCCATCTCCGCCGTTATTCTTGAAAACTCCCAGGTAAAGGAGAAACTCGCTGGCAAACCCGTTCAGCGGCGGCAGACCCGATATCGCCGCTGCCCCCACCAGAAACGCAGATGCCGTCCACGGCATCCGTTTAATCAGACCCCCAAGTTTATCCAGACACCCGGTTCCGCTGCTGTGCAGAACTGAACCGGCACACAGAAAAAGAAGCCCCTTAAAAACAGCGTGATTGAGTACATGAAACAGACCGCCCGCAAATCCGAGCACCGCCAGGATGGGGGAATGCAGATGAACGCCCAACAAACCGACCCCCAGGCCGATGGTAATGATGCCGATATTCTCAACACTGTGATAGGCCAGAAGACGCTTCAAATCATGCTGGGCCAGCGCAAAAAGCACCCCCAAAATGCCGGAAACCGCCCCTATCATAATCAGCAGCCAGCCCCACCAGGCAGGAGGAGTCCCCAGCAGCATCGCCGCCCTGACCAGACCGTAAATGCCGGTTTTTATCATTACCCCGCTCATCACCGCCGAAACATGACTGGGAGCGGCCGGATGGGCATGGGGAAGCCATACATGCAGCGGCATAAAGCCCGCCTTTGTCCCAAACCCCACAACCGCCAGCAGGAACAGAAGATTGGCCTTGGCCGCAGGAAACATCGGGATTTTGTCGAAATCCAGAGACCCTGTGCCGCTGCTGAGCAGAATAAAGAAAAGAATAAGGAACGCTGTGCCGATATGCATCGCGATAAGATAGCTCAGCCCCGCCTGGCGAACCGCGGGCTTTTCATACTCGAAGCTCACCAGAAAGAAAGAGGCAACCGACATAATTTCCCACGCTATCAGAAACAGCAGACCGTTGCCGGCAGCGACGACCAGCATCATCCCAACCAGAAGCAGCGCGTAAAAAAACCACGGAACGCCAAGATTTTTTCTGCTTTGGTAGGAAGAAAGATACTCAACCCCGTAAACGGCCGCGATAGAAGACAGCCCCAGGATGGGAATCAGGAAAAAAGCAGACAGAGGATCAAGCCGCAGACAAAACGAACCAAACGGCACCGCCCATGCTATTTGTACAGACTCAGCAGCGCCGCTGAAAAGGACCTTAAAAGCAGGAATGATGGCCGCAATACTGCCGGCAGCAGTCCCCAAAACACCGCACAAAGAGGCCAATCCCCCTCTGCGCCCGCAGAAAAGGGAGGCCAAACCGCCAATAAAAATAATAGCAAAACCACCAATAAAAAGGGACATTGAATCTTATACTTTCCATGGGAATAGTTAAAAAATCACGAGTGACTGCTCAAGACCCCCATAACTCTACCCGCGAATCGATTCCCCGGTCAAGAAAAATTTCCCCACCGCCCTCTTTTCCTCAAAATCACGGCAAAATCTCAACTCCCCTCCTCCTCCACATACCGCTTCACCGTCCGCCGGTCCACCCCCGCCACCCGCGCCGCCGCAGCAGCAATCCCCCAAGGCCGAGCAGAAGCATCGCAGCCGGCTCTGGAACAAGAATAAACTCAAAATTGCCGTAAACATCATAGCCCGTATCGTGCAGGTAGATAGAAAACGGCTCTCCATTGCCCCAATTGCCGACAAGATAGTTAAAACCGCTGATTGTCTGAACCGTCGGCAGAGTACCGGAATAATACAGCGCAATATGCGGCTCAGGAACGATTTGGTAACTATAAATGGCTTCGATCAATCCACCTTTAAGAATTGCCGTAGCATTATGGCTTATATCAATCTCATGAATTTCTCCGCCAAGCATATCTAAGTAGCTATCATTAGCAAGGATAATCTGCCAAATCCCTCCTTCTCCCTCTTTAAGCGTTGACGTTCCTTTTATAGTTGCAGAGCTATTTATTGTTAGAGTCAGTTTATCCATACCCCCTTCATTAGCAAACAATATGGACTCACTAGTGTATAAAGTTTTGCTAGAACTATACGTATAAACTTCATACGTATATGCCCACCCCATTGAAGCAAACAAAGAAATAAACAAAATGTACAAATTTGTCTTTTTCATTTTTTGGTCCTTCCGCAATTCGAGTTGATTACACATTTTTTCACCTTTGCAAGTCAACACGGATGTCCTGCATCTGCAATTCAAACAGGCTGTTATAAACCGTATCTATAAAATCTTTCCATGCTCCTGGATCAATCGTTTCCTGAATATCCGGTTCTTCCAGCCAGATCTTTTCAAGGAATTTGACGGCCTCTTCCAAATCTAGAATCTGCTGTGTAATGGATTTTTCTTCTGCCCGTGAAGGTTCGTAAACCGTCTGTACAGACGCGGCCTTCGCACTTTTCATCATCGGCATAGACATCATCAGGACCCCTTCACCGCCGCTTCTTCCGCCCCAGACGGCCATATAACTCTCCCGCCATATATCTTGGCAGGATACCTCATTAACGGTTTTCTTGCTGACCGCATTCTGCTTTATCGCCGCCGCCCCAGCAGCGAAAAATGTTATGATAGGAATTCTGCCAATTAGACATCTCCGAGAGCTCAATCCCCTCAAATACCCCGCTGGCTAATCCTGCAGGGGTGAATGCAAAAATCGTTTCCTTCATCAGCCCCATCACCCCAGAAACTCCCCATTCACTCGGCAGCCAGCGAAAACCATCTGAACTGTCGGCCAGCACCGCCATCCCCGTCCCCTGCCCGCCCAAGACATAACCAATGGCTTGTCCCAGAAAGACTTTGGCTTTGGAGGTTCTCGATAAGGTATTGGCAACATGGAAATCATCTGAAATGCCTTCGATTCCCCATCTTCAACCTTTCACAGATGAATCCTTCCGCTTTTCTTTTCCCTCTCTCCCAGAGCCGAGCCAACCAGAAAGGGATACTCCTTACTTCCTGCTCACCGCAGACCCATCCGCCTCCGATAAACCTTTGGCAATTCAGTTATCAGAAATATCCTATCCGAAAACCGGCCCTTTGTCAATCAAAAACCCATTCTACCGCCGGTTTCACCCCTTCTCCCCCTCCTCCACATAGCGCTTCACCGTCCGCCGGTCCACCCCCGCCACCCGCGCCGCCGCCCCGTAACTGCCGTACCGCTCATACAGAAATCGGCAGTGCCGGCGAACCACCTCCGCCGCCGACATCTCCATGGCACCCCGCGAATCCCACCCCGAAACCCCCGGCTCATAATCCCCATGCAAAATCACCCGCCGTATGCACTGCGCCAGTTCCCGAACATTCCCAGGCCACCCATACCCTCGACCCAGCCGGCGACCAATCACCGCCAGCACCCGACCCGACAACTCCTCATCCGACTCCCCCACAATCTGACCCACAAAATGCCGAACCAGCGACTCCAGCTCCCCCTCATCCTCCTCAATCCGCTCCTTCAGCGACGGCATCTGAATGCAGTCCGCACAAACCCGATAGTAAAAATCATCCCGAAACCGACCCCGACGACGCAACTCCTCCACCGGTTGATTCGTCGCCCCTACCACACGTCCCAAAAACACCTGCTGACGATGGCTGCCCACCGGCCGATACCGACGCTCCTGCAAAACCCGAAGCAGTTTCACCTGAATCGTCGGCCGAATCTCTCCCAACTCATCCAGAAAAATCGTCCCATGCCGGGGACATCGCCCGAACACACCCCCATAATCCGCGATCGCACCCGTAAACGCCCCCTTCGCATGACCAAACAATTCCGACTCCACCAGCGTCGGCGTAAACTCCGCCACATTCACTTCCACCAGCTGCTGCGTAAACGAAATCGAAAAACTGTTCTTCTGAACATCAAACGGAATATACCCCGACCGCCCTATCGCCGCCGCCGCAGCACCCTTCCCGCTGCCTGTCGGACCTTCCAGCAGCGTCGAAAAGTCCTCCATCTTGTCCCACAGATAACGCTCATAACGCCGAAGGTCCTGCGTAAAAACATGATTCCACAAATGCATCCGCAGCCGACGCATGCACCGGCTTGGTCCAATCAGCATCCGGTCAATCAGATAAAACGCACGCCGAAGCTGGTAAAACATCGAAAAACACCGCAGCGATTCCTCTTTCTCAAACCCCCTTCTGGCAAGCTCACCAAGCACTTCGCCGGCAAAGCCCACCGGCAGACTTCGTTCGTCGGCTGTCTTCTGTCCCTCAATCAGCATATCAAAAGACTTTGCCCACTGATGATAAATCACAAACAAAAACACATACTTCATCAACTCCCGGTCGGCCCCTTCAAAATCTTCCAGACGAACCCGACCCGGACGGTCCATATCATGGAGCATCTGACGAGTTAAAAGAGTCTCCCTCTCCAGAACTTCTTCTCTGGATTTTGTAGAATCCATACCCGTAATACGCTGGTCAACCGACTCTCGATCCGGACTAAATGGATTCGAAAAGGTCGCTTCTGTTACCAGTTTCAGGAATTCTCGCTCCTTATTTAGCAGTTTTCGCATATACATTTTATGTATATCATGTATACATTTTTTGTCAAACCCAAAATCGGAATAAATCCGGAACCAGTACCAAAAAATTTCTCTATCCTTTTTGTTGACAATAAGTTGCACCTTTCATCTCCTTCCTGGCACAACCGTTGCAACTTCAGAAGGTATCGTCGTCTTAGAACTCATAAGACATTGAAAACAAACAAGATACATTAAGGAAGAACCCCATGAAGATTCTATTGATTGCCCCCGCATCCGGGGCTTGGCGGCAGGTCGGCAGAAGGAAACTATTCAACGGCAGAACGTTTCGCTTCTCCATGCTCTCTCTTCTAACTCTTGCTGAATTAAGCCCTTACGATTCACAAATCCAGATAATTGATGAGCAGGTGGACAACCTTCCTCCAGATACAGACTTTGATCTGGTCGGCATCACCTGCATGACGGCCACCGCACCCCGCGCCTTCGAACTTGCCGGCCGTTTTCGCTCCCTCGGCATCCCCGTCGTCCTCGGAGGATTCTTTCCTAACCTCAATCCAGAACTGGCTTTACAGCATTGCGATTCCGTCGTCGTCGGCCCTGCTTTCGATGCCTGGCCGCGTCTGCTCAACGACCTCCAGACCGGAAACTTGCAGAAAATCTATTACGGCAACCCCGCCGGCCGTGTCCCCCCAACGCTCCCCAGACACGTCTTAAACAAAAAACATTATTCCACGATAAACGCTGCTTATGCAGCAATGGGGTGTAGAAATCATTGTAAGTTCTGCTCTATCAGCAGTTTATATAAAGGAAACCAGTACGTTCGCCCCATCGAAGATGTCGTCTCAGAAATCGCCTCTTTCCCCTCCCGCTTTTTCATGTTTGTCGATGACAATCTCACCCAAAATCGCGATTACATCCTTAAATTATTGCCCAGATTAACTCCTTTGCATAAAAAATGGATTACCCAGGCCTCCATCGAGATTGCCGATGACCCCGAACTGCTCACCCTGCTCCAGCAGGCTGGCTGCGTCGGCCTGTTCATCGGCTTGGAAACCTTCAATGAATCATCATTAACCCTTACAGAAAAAGGATTTAACGTACCAGGCCGGTACAAGCAGGCCATCGATGCCATTCACAGCCGCGGCATTTTTGTCGAGGCCGGCATCATTTTCGGTTTTGACAATGATGATGTTCATATCTTCTCTTCTACACTGGACTTACTCGAAAAAATCGGAATCGATGCCATCCAGGTCTCCATTTTAACACCCCTGCCCGGCACCCCCCTTTATGAAGAACTCAAACCTCGCCTCATCGATTCAAACTGGGAACATTACGACTATCGCCATGTGGTTTTTCAGCCCCTCCGGATGTCTCCCGCCAAATTACAAGCCGGCACCGACTGGGTCATCCAAAAATACTACTCCCCCTGGAGAATCCTCAAACGCACCGTCCGCTGGCTGACTGCCCCTGGCGGTCTGAGAAATTTTATCTATCCATTCGTTCTGAACTGGGCTTATTTCGGACGCGTTAAGGTCTTTAATATAAAGGGGATACAGCCGGACACCCAACCCAAGCCCATTCCAACGGCCCTTCAGGTTCAGCCGATCTGGTGAAATAAAACGTAAGGATAATGCGGCCGTACCTTACAAAGGAATTACCGATGATGAAACCAAATATGAAACAAACCCTGTTTTCAGTCCCAAAACCGCTCATTCAGCCGATAGAACGCGTCGAGCCCCGCTCGTATCCTCCAGAAACCGAAGCATACTTTACCCACTACGGCCTTGCCTGCAGCCCGGATATTCTGCACTGGTTCGGTTCGTTTCCCTCCGGTTCTTATCAGTTGGCCGCCCATCTTTACCAGCCCCCTCACCCCAAAGCAGCCGTTATTCTGCTGCATGGCTACTTGAATCACACAGGTCAATTCCGGCACATCCTCGCTTATCTTCTCGAAAACGGCTATGCGGCGGCGGTTTTTGATTTGCCCGGCCATGGCCTTTCCACAGGCCAAATGTCCAGGATAGACCATGTTGAGGAGTACACCCATGCCCTCTTGGATTTCCTGACAATTCTCCCATCTCGACTGAATGGCCCCTATCACGCCATCGGCTTCAGTTTGGGAGCGGCCGTCCTCGCCGATGCCCTGCTGACCGGCCAGGCCGACTCCTTCGACCGCGTTGTCTTAGCCGCTCCCCTGATCCGTTGGAACGGCTACCACCCCTCCAAAAATACATACAAAATCTACAGACGCTTCACCGACCGCATCCGAAGGGTCCCCCAGAGGAACTCTTCCGACCAAGAATATCTGCTATTCAACAGAACCCAAGACTACCTTCATGCTTCTTCGGTTTCGCTTTGCTGGGTCAAGGCCCTTTTTGACTGGAATGACAAAATAGAGAAACTGCCGCCAACTGATAAAGAAATCTTTATTCTGCAAGGAGACCGTGACCGAACAGTGGACTGGCGATACAACCTTACCTTATTAACCCAGAAGTTCCCATCCTCCCAACTTCAAATCATCCCCGGCGCTCGCCATGAATTATTTAATGAAGCGCCGCTGTATCGAGAACCAGTTCTCCAGGCTGTCAGAAATTATCTGCAAAAAGGAGCCCCCTCTTTTTCCGCCCAAAATCTATAAAAAATGCTGGATAGAAAGACAAAAGAAATCGACAATACGCAGAAGATGAAAACGCGATCATTAAATCCGAATGCAAACAATCGTCTGAGCCGGTCATTCTTGTGGCACAATGCAACCCAGTTTCTCGGAGCACTGAATGACAACCTTTACCGGTGGCTGATGGTTTTGTTTCTGATTGGGCTGCTCGGCCCGGACAAAGCCGCCCAGATCAGCACCTGGGCGGCAGGGATCTTTGTGCTTCCCTTTCTGCTGTTTACGCCTTATGCAGGCATTCTGGCCGATCGCTTCAGCAAACGGGATATCATTGTGCTGGCAAAAATAGCCGAACTGGCCATCATGCTCCTCGGTCTTTTGATGTTTCTGCTGCAAAGTATCTGGGGATTGTACTTTGTCTTGTTCCTAATGTGTACCCAAAGCGCCTTTTTCGGTCCGTCTAAATACGGGATCATTCCCGAATTGGTACATCCGGAACAATTATCCAAAGCCAACGGTTTTCTGGAGGGGCTGACCTATCTGGCCATCGTTTTGGGTACAGCCGCGGCTCCGATTTTGGCTATCGCGACAAACCGTAATTATCCGCTTGTTGCCGCATCCTGTACAGTCATCGCTGCCATCGGTGTAATAACGAGTCTTCAAATTGAAAAAACACCTGCCAGCGGCAAATCCATGCGTGCTTCCCTTATCATTTTCAACGATGTGCGGCGTACCCTGCAAATCATCCGCGAGGACAGGGCTCTTCTGACAGCGATGGCGGCGGCGGCTTATTTTTTATTTCTGGGCGCTTTTGCCCAAATCAACCTGATCCCTTACGGACAGGAAATCTGCAAAGCCAGCGAAGACCTAAGTGCCTTGCTTTTTGTAACGGCCGCACTGGCAATCGGCATCGGCTCCTACCTGGCTGGGAAGGTATCCGGCCGCTCTATTGAGCTGGGAATTGTGCCTTTGGGTGCCCTTGGAATGGCCATTGCGGCGATCGCTCTCGGCTTAGTTTCGCCCAACACGGCTTCGCCGAACAACTGGAAAGAAATGCTCGCCCAAAACCCGGGCGTTTTCTCACTCAGTTTTCTATTCGGACTCAGTGCCGGCCTGTTTATAGTTCCCATCTATGCCTTCATTCAACTGAGGGCTCCAGCGGCAATCCGCGGCCAGGTTCTGGCTGCCTCCAGTGTCCTCGGCTGGCTCGGTGTTCTGGCCGCCGCCCTGCTGGTTTTCCTCTGCAGTACTTTTCTCCACATCAGTTCCGGCTGGATGTTCCTCTTATTTGGCTTTCTGACCTTGATTTTGGCCATCGGAGCCGTCATCCGGCTGCCTTACTATCTGCTTCGGCTTTTTATCATCCTTCTAACCCGACTGTTTTATCGAATCCGGATTTTCGGAGCCGAACATGTTCCTGCGGACGGTCCCGCTCTTCTGGTATCCAACCACGTCTCCTGGGCTGATGCCGTGCTTCTGCTGGCCGCCCAGCGGCGTCCGATCTGCTTTTTAATGGACAAAACCATTTACCAAAACAAATGGTTCAACTGGCTTTTCCGCCTGGCTAAAGTCATTCCCATTAGTCCTGCTGATTCGCCGGCAGAAATAATGATCGCTATTAAACAGGCCCGCGCCGCCCTGCGGGAGAACATGCTGGTCTGTATCTTTGCAGAAGGCACAATCACCCGTACGGGTCAGCTCAACCGCTTCAAGTCCGGCTTTACAAAAATCACCGAAGGGACAAATGTTCCTGTGATTCCGACCTATCTTGGGGGTGTCTGGGGCAGTATATGGAGCCACTTCTATGGCTTGGTTCTCTCCGTGCGGCCCCAAAAAATTCCTTACCCCGTCCAGATTCATTTCGGCTCACCCCTGCCGGGCAGCGCCACCGCCCGGGAGGTTCAGGACGCCATCATCGAACTTTCCTGCGAATACTTTGAATCCCAAAAAACAAAACGGCTCAGTTTAGGCGAAACATTTATCCGGTCAGCCCGCAAACACTGGCACCGGCCCTTTCTCAGCGACACCTCCGGCAAACGGATGACCTGGGGTCAAGGATTAATTGCCGCCGCAGCCCTGAGCAAAAAACTCCAGCGCCGCACCGCCGGTCAAAAATACATCGGCATCTTCCTGCCCCCGTCCGCAGGCGGAGCCCTGGCCAATCTGGCCGCTGCGCTGCTGAACAAACCGGCGGTCAATCTTTCCTATGCGGCTTCTCAAACAGAGCGGCAGGCCATGATTGAACAAACTCAAATCCAAACCATCCTCACCAGCCGGGACTTTCTCGAAAAACTGAATCTGACACCTGAAGCCCTGCCGGGGGCGGTCTTTCTGGAAGAGCTTTTTGCCGAGCTGACCTTTGCCGATAAATGCCGTGCCTGGCTGAAAGCACGCTGGATGCCGCGACGCCGGCTGGCCCATGCGAAGAACTTCTGCGCGGATGAGCCGGCAGTCATTCTGTTTACGTCGGGCAGCTCGGGGCAGCCCAAAGGAGTCCTTTTGAGCCATCACAATATTCTGTCCAACCTCGAAGGGGCTCTGATGGTTTTCCGCTTCTATCCCACTGACAAACTTTGCGCCATTCTTCCTTTTTTCCACTCGTTCGGCCTCACGTGCACACTGTGGCTTCCGGTTGCCGCCGGCGTGCCGGTGTGCTTTGTTTCCAATCCGCTCGATGCCAGGGCTGTCGGCCAGACTGTTCACAGCGAAAAAGCCACCCTCTTGTTCGCAACCCCTACCTTTCTGCTTCATTATTTCAGGCGATGTGAGCCGGAGGATTTCAAAACACTTCGTTTTATCATCACCGGAGCAGAAAAACTCAAACGGGAACTAATAGATGAATTTGAGAAAAAATTCGGCATTCGTCCCTGCGAGGGGTATGGGACAACCGAATGCGCTCCGCTGATCGCCATCAATGTGCCGGATGTGGAAATCGCCGGCGTCCGCCAGATAGGCACCAAAGAAGGCACGGCCGGCCGGCCGCTCCCCGGCATTGCTGTCAAAGTCCTCCACCCGGATACCGGTCAAGCCGTCCCTCTCGGTTCCCCCGGCCTGCTCTGGGTCAAAGGCCCCAATGTAATGAAGGGTTATCTGAATCTGCCGGAAAAAACCGCCGAGGTGCTTCAAAACGGCTGGTACAACACCGGCGACATTGTCACCATTGACGCAGACGGCTTTATCACCATTACCGACCGGCTCAGCCGATTCAGCAAAATCGGCGGAGAAATGGTTTCTCATCTGCTGATTGAAGAAACCTGTATGAAACAAATGAATCTGAAAGAACCGGCGGTGGCTGTCATCGGACTTCCTGATGAAAAAAAAGGAGAACAGCTCATTCTCTTTTATGTGAAAGACAAAGTGAATCCCGAAGAACTCTATAAAAAACTGGCCGAAAGCGGTTTGCCCAAACTGTATCTGCCCAAACGCGAAAACATGCTCGGCATCGATGAAATTCCTTATTTGGGTTCGGGCAAAGTGGATATTCTCAAACTGCGCCGGCTTGTTCAAGAATACAAGGACAAGGATTCTGCGTCCGAGAAAACTTCTGAATAAGGAGTCTGGCAATGAACTCGGTTTTTCTGCCTGCCCTTGCCTTTCTTTTGTTCCTCTTCGGTCCTCTGGCTTTTGTCCTGGTTCTGATTGCCTTTCACAAAATCCATTGCCTGCAGCAGCAGTTTCAATACAGGCCGCTGCCCCCTCAGGAACAGCCCCCTTCGCCGGAGCTGTCTGCCGCCAAACCGACGGAACAGCCCCTGCCTTCTTCTTTCCGCCCTTCTGCAGCACCGAAATATCCGCCGATGGAGCCGGCCGCCAAGGAAATCCCGATGCCTTTTCCGTCAGCAAAGCCGGTTTCATCCCCCCTGCCTCCTATCAGCCGTACAGAAAAATCCGAACTTAAAGCGGAAACCTTTCTGCCCTGGCAGGAACCGCTCGAAGAGCGAATCGGTACCCGATGGATTCTCATTGCCGGCATTATCACTATCCTGTTCGGGGCCGGCTTCTTTTTAAAATACGCCTATGACCACAACTGGCTGGCCCCCTGGCTGCGGGTAGGGCTGATTGCCGCCGGAGCGGCAGTATCGCTGCTTGTCGGCGAGTTAACCCGCCGACAGGGATATGAGACAGCCGCCAAAGGCACAACGGCCCTTGGATTTGCGCTCTTCTATGCCGCCATTTTTGCGGCCTTCCGCCTTTATGATTTAATCGGAACCGCTCCGGCCTACGCGCTGGCCGTAATCATTACCGCTGCCGCGATGACCTATGCCGTTATTCTTGATGAAGTTCTGATTGCATTCCTGTCGCTTTTCGGCGGCTATCTGACTCCAATTCTGCTTTCCACCGGACAAAACCTGCCCAATCCGCTTTTTTCCTATGTGCTCATTCTCGGCCTGGGTGCCATGGGCTGTGCATTTCTGCGGAATTGGCGGGCTGTTTCTATTGCCGCATTCATCGGAACTTATCTGCTCTACACGGCCTGGTTTGAAAAGTTTTACATGCCGGCGGCTGTACTTCATGGAACCCTGCACCCTCACTTGTTTACTGCTATCGGCTGGCTGAGCGTATTCTTCCTGCTGTACCTGCTGATGCCGCTGACCAACGGTCTGCTTCGGAAAACCCTCACTCACCCGGAAGAGGTGTGGATCACATCTGTCAACGGCCTGATTGGTGTCTATTTTCTCGCCCGGATTCTTCATCCGTCTTTCCGAACAGCAATGGCGTGCGGCTGTGCAGCCATCAGCGGCATTTATTTCATTCTGATGCTTCTGGTCCGCCTGCGATGCCCGCAGGACCAGCCGGTACAAAGGTCGCTGCTTCTTATGTCGCTGGCCTTTCTGACAGCGGCCTTCCCTTTCTATTTCCAGATGCGGGCACTCACAGCGGCATGGGCCATTGAAGGAACTGTTTTGGCCGGCGCCGGAATCTTCTATCGAAGCCGCTGGACGCAAGCAGTCGGCCTGGCTGCCTCCGCCCTCAGCATCGTCCTGCTCTTTCACCAACTGCCTATGCACACAGGCACTTTTCGTCTGGCCTTCAATCCGGACTTCGGCATCTGGATTTTTGTCTGCATGGCTCTTCTGGGCCAGCATTTGCTGTACCGATTAAGCCCTCAGCAGTCATCGCCTGCCCAACCCCCTTATCAGCGGTATTCTGTACTGCGTTTTCCTGACGGTTTTCTACCTTGGTTTGCTGCTGGAATGGCATGCTCATTGCCGCTGGAATCTGGCCGAAGACCCCCACGGCGGTCCTTTGTTTGTCCAGGCAATCATCCTTCTGACCGCCCTGCTGATGATTCTGCTTCTGCTGCGTCCGCTTTGTCCAAACAGCTCGCTATGCAGGCTGTATGCGTTCCTCATTTCCTCCGCCGGAACTATCTATACCGCCGCAAGCATGGGGCACCTGTACAATCAGGCATTCCGAATCTTTTTCAACAGCGGCTTCGGAATCTGCTGTCTGTTTACCGCGGCCTTATTCGCCGGTGCAGCCCTCCTTAAAGCACACAATCGGTATCCCCTCGAAACAGAACTCCCGGCCGCTCTTTATGCCGTCGCAGGCGTGATTCTCTTCTGGCTGCTTCTGAGCAAGCAGATTTACTTATACTGGGACTTCCAAAATCGCTTCGCAAGCCCTGTGCCCCACTGGAAACTGAAAGCAAGCATGTATATATCCCTTCTCTGGGCAATTTATGGGGCGGTTCTGCTGGGCATCGGCTTCTGGAAGAAATGGGCCGTGCTTCGCTACCTGGCGCTGGCATTATTGGGTCTGCTGCTGGCCAAAATCTTTATCTGGGACTTAAGCACCCTCAAAATCGAATATCGCATCGCCGTCTATCTGGGTTCCGGAGCGGTCTTTATAGCCATTTCCTATCTGTATCAGTTCGCCAGGAAAAGAAACTTTTTCCGAATGTTTGAAACAGAGGCACCTTTGACTTCAGAGCATACAAAATGAAAAAACAGGGGTAAGCCCTCAAACCCAATCCAAAACTCAGCTCATAAATCCATTTGCGGAGTCAGGTTTGCCGTCGTCGCTGTCATAGATCATCTCGTCCGCCATCTCTTCACGGATCTGGATTCGCTCAATCGATTCAGCCCGCTTGGTATGGCTGTCCACGGAAACAAGAATCGCGCTGAGCCGCACATCGCCGGCGGCCAGTTCAAAGGGATAAGGCATTTGGGTTCGAAACGCCCGAATCACACACTCGCTTTTACGGCCCAGCACTGAGTCGTGAGCACCGGTCATCCCAATATCCGTAATATAGGCCGTTCCTTGCGGCAAAATCCGCTCATCCGCCGTCACCACATGGGTATGAGTACCGAACACACAGCTCACCTTGCCGTCCAGATAATATCCCATCGCCGCCTTCTCGCTGGTGGCTTCTGCATGCATCTCCACAAAAATTATCTCGGCCTGCTGCTGAAGACGAGGCAGCAGGGAGTCAATTTTGGCATAGGGACAGTCCGCCGGCTTCATAAAAATCCGTCCAATCAGCGCGGCAATTCCTACCCGCACTCCTTTGGAGGTCTGATAGACGGCAAAATCTTTTCCCGCCGCCGCCGGCGACAGATTGGCTGGACGGACAATATTGCCCCCGATTTCCAGAATCGGCACAATTTCTTTTTTCCGATAGCAGTGATCGCCCAGCGTAATCAGATGCACTCCATACCGCCCGAGTTTTTCATAAATCTGAGGGGTTAGACCTGAGCCGCCCGCGGCATTCTCTGCATTGGCAATAACCGCATCAATCTGATGCTGACGAACCAGAACAGGCAGCTGAGAGGACAAAATACGCCGACCGGGGCGACCCACAATATCGCCGATACAAAGAACCCTGATCTTCACAGCACATTCCCTTCCTTTAAACCGCTTCCGCAAAGGCGGTTTTGTTGTCCGCCCCGCTCAGCGGGCATACTCAATGCACCGCACTTCCCGCAGCAGCGTTACTTTGATTTCGCCGGGATACGTCATCTCTTCTTCGATTTTCTTGGCAATATCCCGGGCGGTCTTCAGCGCCGCCTCATCGCTCACCTGATTGGCATCGACAATCACCCGAACTTCACGGCCGGCCTGAATCGCATAACAACCTTCTACGCCTTCAAAGCTGCGTGCAATTTCTTCGAGTTTTTCCAGCCGTTTGATATAGCGCTCCAGGGTCTCCCGGCGTGCCCCCGGGCGAGAGGCACTGATGGCATCCGCCGCCGCAATCAGCGGAGTATAAGGATTGTCCGCCGGCACATCGCCATGATGGGCCTCGACAGCATTGAGGACAATGGAGGATTCCTTAAACCGCCGCAGGTAGTTGGCCCCAATGGCCGGATGGCCGCCTTCAATCTCGCGGTCCATCGCCTTGCCGATGTCATGCAAAAGCCCCGCACGTTTAGCCAGCGAACCATCCAGACCCAGCTCGTCTGCCATCACCTGCGCCAGAAAGGCCACTTCGACACTATGGCGAAGCACATTCTGGCCATAGCTGGTTCGGTAATGGAGGGCGCCGAGCATTCCAATAATTTTATTATTCAGACCCCTTACATCCACTTCTTCGGCGGCCTCCTTGCCGAGCTGAATCACACGCTGATGCACATCCTTCTTGGTCTGGGCCACAATTTCTTCGATTCGGGTGGGGTGAATCCGTCCATCCTGAATCAGCCGTTCCATGCTCAGACGGGCCACTTCGCGGCGAATAGGATTAAAACCGCTGACCACAATTACCCCTGGGGTATCATCCACAATTACATCTACACCAGTGGCTTTCTCGAAAGCCCGGATATTTCGACCTTCCCGTCCAATAATCCGACCTTTCATCTCATCATTCGGAATATCCACCATCGACACGCTTACCTCGCAGGTCTGCTCGGCTGCGTATCGCTGAATGGCCAGATTGATAATCTCTTTGGCTTTTTCTTCGGCCTGCTCTTCCGCCTGAGCCACTTTCCGTCCAATCAGCTCGCTCATCTCTTTTTCACACTCCTCTTCGAGCTGCTCGAGCAGGAGTGCCTTTGCCTCTTCTACACCGATACCGGCGATTTTGAGCAACTGATTTTTCCTCTGAACAATCAGGGCAGACAGTTCTCGATTTTTGGTATCCACTGTCTCGATTTTCCGCTGCAACTCCTGCTCCAGATTTTTCAGCTGTTCATCCCGCTTTTCGATCTGCTCCTGCTGGCGCTCGAGCGTATCCTTTATTTTTTCCAGCTGAAGTTCCTGTTTCTGGATTTGAGCTTCTTTGGCTGCAACTTCATTGGAAAACTCCTCCTTTTTTCGGATAATCTCGCTTGCAGCATCCAGGCGGGCTTCTTTGATGATGGTTTCGGCTTCCCGTTTGGCGGTTTCAAGCCGAATTTGAATATCCTTTTGGGCTTCTTTGAGCCGGATTTTGGCGATGGTCAATCCAATGACCAAAGAGATTCCAAGACCAATTGCTCCCCCAATCAAAATGCCAATCACCCAAGCGGCGGCATTGATGTTCATTAACAATTCCATAGTTCTTGCCTTTCAAGGTTACCAATTTATCTTCTATTTTGGCGCACTCTCAAAGCGGCACCTTGAAAAGGGAGAACTTCAGAAGGTACAAAATAGGAAAGCAGTGGATATTAAACAGCCAAAAAGTTCGTCAGACAATCCCTCTTTCTCCGCTTAGAACAACCCAAGCGGTTAAAGTCAGTCCAAACAATCTTTTTTCTGTCCAGATTCTCATCGTTGGCCGGCATCCTGCCTGCCTTGTTCCTTTTCGTTCTGTCTATCCACAAATTCCAAATTCGTCCCATTCACCGCTTCAGCCGGATTTTGGACTTGGCGAACCTAAAATTGCGTGGCGCCTTTCGCCCTACCAGCGGATGACGGTGTTCATGAAGCTCTACAAACCTCTCATCAAGCTGCCGATTTCGATTATGCCCCTCTTTATTCAGGTATATTTTATGTACTTCACTGCAAAAACTCTCTTCCACTTAAATCATAGTCTATATCGTTCTTGTCGGTCAAGGAAAAACCTTCTCTTTAACCGGTAAAAGTTTAGTCCCTCGTCTTTTATAAACTGATACGAGAAAACTTGGGGCAGGGTCAAAAAACGATTTCACTTTTAACGATAAAAAAACGGATTTATCGGACCTGTCATTTTTTACATTACCAAAAATCTGTTGAAATGGAAAAAAATCAGGTTTTTAAGAGAAGAACGTTAAACCGCTGCTCCTTTCGTCCGATGTACCAATGACTGGAAACCGCTGTCCAGCCGTATCTGAATATTTACGGCCTTCGGGCTGACAACAGGATCACAAACGATGAAGAAAAAAGATGTCCTGACTACCGGGGAAGTAGCCAAATTGTGTAATGTCGCCCCGCGCACCGTCACGAAATGGTTTGATTCCGGCCAGTTAAAGGGATACCGGATACCTGGGTCTCGTGACCGCCGCATCCCAACCAGCGAGCTGATTCGCTTTATGAAAGCCAATAATATGCCCACTGACGCCCTTGAAAAAGGGCAAATGAGGGTCTTGATTATCGACTCCTGCCCGGAAAAAAGCCGGCAATTTGCCGAAGCACTCCAAATGAAGGGGAGTTTCGAGGTCTGCTGTGCCCATAATAGTTTTGATGCCGGCCTGCTTGCCGAAAAATTCAAACCGCAAGTCATCTTAATGAATCTGATGTCTAATGCCGTGAATGCTCAGCAGTTGTGCACTTATGTCACCCAGCACCAGGACCTTCAATATACCAAACTGATTGCCATCGCATCAGGGCTGAATGAAAACGAGGTTGCCGCCCTCCGGAAAAAAGGATTTGATGCCGTCCTCACCGATCCAACGGATGTTGAGCGGGCTGTCAAACTCATTCAGGACTGCTGCTCTGTGGTCTATTGAAAGCAGCCGAATAAACCAAATCCTGTCGTCAGATTCAGGATCAGTTCAGTCCGCAATTCTTAACCCCAAGTCGGCGAGCATCTGCTTATCCTCCGGCACGGAACGGCCTGCTGTGGCCAGATAATTTCCGCTGATAATACTGGAGCAGCCGGCACGAAAAATCCAGCTTTGCATATCACGGAGATTGAAAACCCGGCCGCCGGCAACCTTCAAATCCGCCTCAGGCAGCAAAAAACGATAGAGGGCAATAATCCGGAGAATTTCCTTAGGCGGCAGAGGAGGACTGCTTCCCAGCGGGGTGCCTGGAATCGGATGAAGAAAATTCATCGGCACCGTATCCACCCCCAGAGTCCGCAGTTCCAAGGCCAACTCCACCCGGTCTTCGTCCGTTTCGCCCAGCCCGAATATTCCCCCGCCGCACACCCTCAGCCCGGCTTTCAAGGCGGCCTGAATTGTCTTCACCCGCTCCTGATAATGATGAGTTTTGACAATGTTCGGAAAATACCGACGGGAAGTTTCGAGATTGTGATTGTAGCGTACTGCTCCCGCAGAGGCCAGCTGCCGCATCTGGGCTTCCTCCAAAATTCCCAGTGCGGCACAGACTGGAATGCCTATGTTCCGGCGAATTTGCTCAACAAGCCCCAGCAAATGCTCGAACTCTGCGGGCGCAGGGGAACGGCCGCTGTAAACAATCCCGAAAGAAGAGACTCCGCTGGACCTGGCTTCCGCAGCGGCCGACAAGATCTTCTCATCGCTCAAGAGGCGAGGGGTTTTATCTACGGATGTATTATAGTGAAGCGACTGGGCACAAAAGGCACAGTCTTGACCGCACCCTCCCAGCCGGCCGGGGACGATTGAACACAATCGCACACTGTCGCCAAAGAAATGACGCCGAATCCGGTCAGCCCAGTACAGCATATCTTCAAAGTCTTCCTTAGCCGCTGCCGCCAGAGCCAGCCCCTGCCGACGGTTCAGCTGAGTACCCGACAGAACACTATCCGCGCACGATTCAATCACCTGATTCATTCCAAACTCTCTCCAAATATTCTTCGAGAGGTACAGCCCATCGTCGGAAGTCTTCTGCCGACAACGTCATTGTACCCCACTTCGGACTTCGACGCTTGCAGCACCGGCGATACAAATCCGCTTCAACAGCAAAAAAGACATACTTCCTGCCGTCCAGCCCAAAAACTTCCAGACCATCGCTATCGACATCCGCCTGTTTCAGACGAAAAACAAATACAAAAACAGCCCTGCAGGGCGAATAGTGTCTGGCAAACATTTTCTGCCATTGCTCCAACGCCTGCAAATCCAGCGATGTTGTCCAGCCGTCGAGCCCCCGTCGTCCGGCCAGGGAAAATCCGCCGAAGGTGCGGCCTTTCACCTCCGCCAAAATCGCCTGGGCACGATCCAGCCCAAGCAAATAATCAAATCGCTTCAACGGCGATTCCGAATGACAGCGCTGCCCCTGCCGAATCGGACGATATGCTATCCTCCGTTCGGACAGCCACGCCTCAAAAGCCGCCTCATAGGCGTTCGGGCCTTCCGGCTGAAGTTTTGCCCCGTTCATACTCATGATCCCTCTGCGAGTCAAACATACTCCATCTGCCGGAAAAATACAATTGACAAACAAACCTCTTTTTTCGATAGGTGATTATAAACGATTTTGCACTCATTGAGTGACATTTTGAGCCAATAATTCAAAGAGATTCTCGTTTCTATGATTATATCGGAATTCCATTTCTTTCAAGTACAAAGGAAACTTTTCCTTCGAGACGCCATGAAACTTGGCCAGCCGCTGTTTGGCACGCCGTTTCGCTCCAAAATGCCGAATACAGGCACTTTACAGGCGGCTCCACGACCTCGTTTGCCCTTGCGTCGGCCGCAGCCACGGCCGGCAATTTACGGATGAAATTTTCAGTCTCAACTTATGAAAGAAGCCATATTTAGCGGCCGACGAATATTGGCACCGTGCGGGGATATCGAACTTAAGGAACCGCCATTCGTGACTGCCCCTAGTTTCCGCAAACCGTTGGAGTTTTTGTGGTCCGTAAAAATACTGAAAAGATGGTTTGCATATTATCTATCTTTTCACTCGCATTCGTATATATGACAGAACTACCCATAAAAGACCATAAGGAATAATTCCCAAGGCCGTAGTAAATAGAACATCAAGAGGACTTGGACAAAATGAACTAATAGTACTTGCAGAGAGATATAATAAGGGGAAAAAAATAGCTGTGATCCATCTGTGCCATCCTTCCCAAAGTCCCCAATACTGGGAGGGCCCATAGAAAGTAAAAACTGACCACATAATGAGAAGAACTAAGCCCAAACTCAATCCTAAAATAAACTTCTTAATTGCTAAATGCATAGACCAACCATTCCATTTATTTCAATATCAAATATTAGAGTGCCTTTTAGTTCGCAACGATTACGCAACATTTTTTCTGTAAATTCTCTTTTTGTTTGGATTGACGTTTTTATCCACGTTCTCCTTTTCCGCATTCATGGTCAGGTACCGTTTTCCGGCGATCCAGTCTTCGCTGATCTCCATTTCAATGGCACTAACCAGCCGCAGCAGGGACGCTGGGTTTGGGAACAGCCGGGCCACCCGGGTGCGTCGGTTGATTTCCTCATGCAGGCGTTCGAGCAGATTGGTCGTTCGCATCCGTTTACGATGCGATTCGGGCAGTTCAAAAACCGTCAGGCGTCCGAGGCGGGTGTCCACGGTCTTGGGCTTGCAGCCGTTGGCGTGGCCCTTGCGGGCGTCAGACCGCTCGTAGGGACCTGCCTCAAGGGCGTGATCCCGCTCGATCTTCATGGCTTCATGGAGCAGGATTCGCATCCAATCGGCCAATCCGTCAAAGCCGTTTTCAATTAACAGTTCCATTACCGTCTCGATTGTGCTATCATCTGTCTGGCGGGTCATCGTGTTTCTCCTAACTAAAGTTCTGATAAAACCTTAACAGGAGAACGGGACAGGCCCGCCAATTCAAGCAAAAATTTCGTGTGTGTGTTCGAGTTCCGGTTCGTCGGCCTCCGGCCTCCTTGCCTCCCCCCGAACACACACGGTTAACAGCAATTTACAGAAACAACTTTACAGCAGCCTGTTTTTGTTGAATTCGTATTATTGGCATGAAAACGCAAATCGGTCAGTTTGAGTATTCTTCTTCATTATGTACTGCCAAGAACCGGCTTATAAGAATGCCGGTAAGGCCAGTAGAATGTAAACAAGAAATAGTATCAAACAAATCCATCTTTTTCTTTTGTCCATAATAAAAAGCACAATGTTGTTTGATAGCCCTATACTCATCAATACAGCAATAATAACCACTGTTATCGAATGACTTATATTCGGCAATGACATATTGCTGTCAACAAGAAGCGAGGCAAGAACATATAATGAAGCAATCAATAGCTGAAGTCCCCATAACCAGCATAGCAGATTATTTTTTTTCAAAGACAACTCAGTATTTGTTTTATTGTTCATCTTCATACTTTTACTGTCCAATTTCATTTTCGTTCTTTAACTCTTAGTGGAGCCAATAACTTATGTCGCTTGTAATAATAAAGCCGAGCCAGTTTGACTGTACCCCTGTCTTTGGTCCATTTTGAAGGCTATGACTCCCGACCTTTTCATACCTGTATTCGGTTCTTGTGTCAAGTTCTGATTTCCTCTACAATCAAGTTGCCGGTCAGAAGATACGGCTCTGCGGGGACGCAACCGGAGCGCCGGCCGGTCATCGGAGCAGATGACCCTACCTCTTTCTTTAGTCCATTTTGACGGCCAGGATTCCCGACCATACCGCCCCCATATTCAATTCTTGCGGAAAGTTCGGGGAAAACAGGAAAAATCAAGACGGCCATCTGTTTTTAATCCTCCTTAAATCAAATTATAGCACCTCTCACCTCAGCCCCGGAAACTCGGTGCACCTCCAAAGGTTGGCAAAACTCCTTATTTGTTCCCTTCTATTTTTCGATGTCTTTTCCAAAGCAGCCGTTTCGCCGCTATTATACCCAACCTCAACCCCCTCCGGCAAGCCGTTTCCCCGTTTTTCGCTTAATTTTTCACCCAAAACCCAAAACCCTACCCGTTTCCTCTCCAACCTCGCCGCCCCCGGCGGTGGCAGGTAAGGCAAGAACCATGACCAGAAAAAGAACTCTCAGAAAATGTGCGAAAGATTCTTGACACTACCCCCCCAATAAAGGATGGTTGGGGAGATGGCTTGGGAACTTGCCAAAGAACAAAATGTTAAGTGCCGAGGGATAGGTGGGCTGTAGGGCCTCGTCTCTAACACAGGTGATTGCTACTCCATCATCGAGCGTACAAATCGAGTGTACAACATAGTATCCCAGACACTAAAGTTGCAATTACTCCTGTCAGTATATACAGTATTAAATGCCGCATCTTTATTTTGTATAGCTCGATATTTTTATCATTCAGATCATCGTCACCGTACAAAAATAGAATCCCTCTTAATGAATTTGCACCGCCAGGTCCAAACCAAGAGCTGCTTGTTAAATATTTCCATTTTTCAAAATGGTTTTTTCTAAGGTAATTGCTAAACCGAAGTTGTAAAACGAATAAGTTAAACGAGCAAACAACGACAGAAATAAAAAAAACAAAAGGCATTAATTTAAGTATGTTCATTTTGTGTAAACTTTCGCACTTTTTAGGCGGCTGATTTTAATGGTTTATCAACAAAAACATATCGACCATCCGATGTCTTTCTTGGAAACAAAAAGAAGACAGGGAGGTCGATATGGATACGAATATTTCGACATGGACGGAACTTCTTCAACAGTTTTTTCCGATTTTTACGGCCCCGGGAGCCGACATTTTCGTTCGGCTGATAACCGGCTGGATTCCGGTAAGCGATCTGGGCCCACTGCATGTTGCCTTTTCGCGTAAAAACCGGGAGAAAAAGGGGCGGGGCGTGGTCTCGGATGATCCGAAAATGTCGGCCGGGCAGATGATTCGGAGGTACGACGAACGCTGGAGGATTGAGGTCTTTTTCAAGGACGGCAAACAGCTTCCGGGGCTGGGCCAATACCAGAACGTTTCGATGGAAGCGGCAGTTACCCACCTGCATCTGGTGTGCTTCGCCTATGCCCTGCTGACCCACATCGCCATTGCCGGCGAAGGTGCAAAAGCCAAACACCAATTGGCTGTACGGCTGTCCACCGCAGACCCGCAAAACGAGGCGCGTCGTATCGTCTGGGAGGATTTGTCCGAACATCTCAAGCAATTGTCCAGTGGAACGCAAGTTGTTAAAGAGCTGGAGCGGCTACTCATCGCCACGTAAAACTATGAAAAAAAGTCAGTCAAGTTGAGTAATTATCAATGTAATATACGAATCATTATAAAAAGCATAAGTATTACTAAAATAATCGCGATTATAATACTAAATATTTCGATTCTCGTTATATGGCCCATCATCAAAATGCGAACGATTAAAAAAAGCGATGCCCCTCCTAAAATACCTGATAATAATGCAATTTTTTGTTTATTATTTAGTTTAAGCATATTTTATTTCCTTAATTCTTCATAAATAGAGATAATGCAAAGAATATGAAAGAAATAATTCCTCCCCACAAAGATGCATGATGGATAATCCCCATACCTTTGTCCGAACATCCTGTAATTTTTTGGAACCATTCACGTATTCTTGTTCCCTTTATTGTAAATAAATAACCTGATGCCAACATAAAGAACATAATCCCTAATAGAATTGTATCATGTGTTTTTTCATTCATAATAAAATCTCACTTTATAAGAACAATATTTTATTTCATCTTTCTTCGCTTCTTGTTTGTTGGTTCTTTTTATCTTCTTCGCAGATATCACTAATATCGCTTATTAAACTAATTACATCATCGCCAATATCAAGCCAATTGGTCCCACCACGTGCAAAATTTTCTACTAAATCTGCCGTTTCTCTTGCAATGTTTCCTCCAGGTTGTGCGAACCAGCCTGAAGCCGTATCAGGTACTTCACTTGTATCTTTATCAGCGAATGCACCTACCACATCTGTTAATCCAGATGCCATTGTATATATACCAGCAGTCATACCAACAGCACCCACCGCAGCACCTACTCCAGTAGGTGCTGTAGCAATTAATTCTCCCATGCTTGCACATGTTAACGCTAGTCCTCCAGCCAACTTTGAGATGCCTGCAAAAAACTGTTTCCAACGAAATAGTCCCCATGGATCGATCCAGTTGATGGGATTATTCCCGCAGTAGGCATACAGGTTCATCCCGTCGATGTATCCGGCCGGGTCGGGCTGTAATCCCGGAAGCAGTAATAATAGATTTCGGTCATCAAGTCCCACTGACCGCACCCCTTTCTTTGCTCCATTTTGACGGCTAAGATTTCTGACTATACCGCCCTCATATTCAGTTCTTACGGGAAGTTCTTGGAAAACAGAGAAATTCGGGACGCCCATCTGTTTTTAATCCTCCTTAAATCAAATTACAGCATCTCTCGCCTCAGACCCAGAAACTCGGTGCACGCCCAAAGGTTGACAGACTCCTTATTTGTTCCCTTCTATTTTTCGATGTCTTTCCAAAGCAGCCGTTTCGCCCCTCATTATACCCAACCAACCCCCTCCGGCTCAAAGACAAAAACCTGGCCGCATTCGAGCAGTCCTTCCCGGTTGCATCGACCCGCGGCCTGGGCAATAGAATCCAGCCCCGCAATCGAACGATAAACCACTGGAAAATCAATATCCACCCCCGCCTCGATCAACTGGGTGCTGACAACACGGCACGGCCGCTTGGCCTGTAAGGTCTCTTTGATTGCCTTCAGTTTCCGCGAACGATGGAGCGGATACATGGAAGCGCTGAGATGAAAGGTATTATCCGGATTATCTTCCGAGACAAGCCCATGAAACAACTTCTTGGCGTGCTTGCGGGTATTGACTATGCACAATACCTGCGGATGCTGGATGAGTTTTTGAATCAGTTGTTCATCCGTCTGCAGCCCCAGATTTTGAATACGAACTCTCTTCAACTTGCGATACAGCGCTTCAGGATCGTCGGTTATTTCCCGCACGTCCGAAAGCCCCATTTTAAAATCATCCCGATATTGAATCGCCGGTTGGGTGGCACTGCACAAGACAACGGAGCAGTGATAATGAACAACCAGTTCCCGAATGGCTTCCAGACAGGCAAGCAGAAGCTCCGAAGGCAGCGTTTGAACCTCGTCAAGAATAATCACGCTCCTGGCGATATTGTGCAATTTTCGAGTACGGCTGCTGCGGCAGGCATAGAGAGATTCAAAAAATTGAACATTTGTCGTCACCACAATTGGAGCATCCCAGTTTTCACCGGCCAGACGGGTTTTATAATCCTCCTCAGCCGGCTCATAATTGCTGTGATGCTCCAGAACCGCCTCTCTGCCAAAAATGTTTCGAAAAATATTCGCATTCTGCTCAATGATGCTCGTATAAGGAATCGCATAAATAATTCGTCTTTGGCCATGCCGAACAGCATGAG
>Ga0208198_1000429_pt1 | contig 48119 bp, 34 predicted proteins | sample AD_JPNTR2_MetaG_FD_184446 | JGI IMG/M metagenome (GOLD analysis project Ga0208198, IMG submission 184446) | Active sludge microbial communities of municipal wastewater-treating anaerobic digesters from Japan - AD_JPNTR2_MetaG (SPAdes) (version 2) | ecosystem: Engineered > Bioreactor > Anaerobic...
TGAAAACACTTCGTTATAAGGTGTTTGCAATAGGAGGTTATATCACCCGAAACGGGAACCAACGAATTTTGAAATTATCCCTGGCGATGAAAAGACGAGAATGGTTTACGGGATTATGGTTGGGGGTAAATAATATCAACTCACCTCCATTATTCGAGTTCTAATGACAATTTTGGGTTTAATATTATTCGAGGCAGTTGCTTAACCAGATGAAGGAAGTCTTATATTGAAGAAAATTATCGTGGAAAGTCCACGGACTATCGATGCTTCCGTTTGGGTTATATCGGAGACAGCTATCAAAAGGGACTGTACCCATGCTAAAAAGACGCCATCGGTATTTTTTTTGAATTACGGAAATAGTTCAGTATTTTTGTAAAAAGAAATCCCCCAAAAACCGCTCTATGAATCAAATAAAAATTGGAGATAAGGCACCCTTTTTTCAAGGCCACGACCAAAATGGAAATCTAATAAAATTAAACGATTTTTTAGGTAAACGCATAATCCTATATTTTTATCCCAAAGACAATACGCCGGGATGCACCGCAGAGGCATGCAATCTAAACGATAATTTTCAATCTTTAACAACACTTGGATTTGAGATCATAGGGGTTAGTCCCGATTCTATATCATCGCACCAGAAGTTTGCCACAAAGTTCAATCTGCAATTTCATTTGATTTCCGATCCGGAAAAGCAAATCCTAAAAGCATACAATGCTTGGGGAGAAAAAAAACTCTACGGGAAAATTAGCGAAGGGGTACTACGCAAAACCTATATTATTGATAATAACGGCAATATAGAAGCCATCATTGAAAAAGTTGACACAAAAAATCATGCCGAACAAATTTTAAAAAATATAAAAACACATGGCTAAAGAAAAAGAAAATCAAGCTCAATCCAGCATGAACGACGAAAAGTTGAAGGCATTAAAAGCAACCCTTGAGAAGATAGAAAAGACCTATGGCAAAGGGTCAATTATGCGTTTAGACGAAACGTCAGTTGAAAATATCCCTGTGATACCATCCGGTTCCATTGGTTTAGATGCTGCTCTTGGTGTTGGAGGCTATCCGGTGGGAAGAATCATTGAGATTTTTGGTCCAGAATCATCGGGTAAGACCACGTTAGCTTTACATGCTATTGCCGAAGCTCAAAAAATTGGAGGGATAGCTGCGTTTATCGATGCAGAACATGCTTTCGATCGCAACTATGCTGCTAAGCTAGGAATACAGCTTGAGAATTTATACATTTCCCAACCCGACAACGGAGAACAGGCGCTCGAAATTGCGGATGCTCTCATTCGTTCCGGCTCCATCAGTGTGATAGTAATTGATTCGGTTGCAGCCCTAACTCCTAAAGCTGAAATTGAAGGCGATATGGGCGATTCACGAATGGGACTTCAGGCTCGGCTTATGTCGCAAGCCCTTAGAAAATTAACTGCCAACATCAGTCGCACCAACACAACCTGTATATTTATCAACCAATTACGCGAGAAAATCGGTGTAATGTTTGGTAATCCTGAAACAACAACCGGAGGTAATGCACTAAAGTTCTATGCTTCGGTTAGACTTGATGTACGCCGGATATCGGCCATCAAAGATGGAGATGACGCTAAAGGCAGTCGAACCAGAGTAAAAGTGGTTAAAAACAAAGTAGCTCCACCATTTCGTAAGGCTGAATTCGACATCCTTTATGGAGAGGGAATAAGCAAGATTGGCGAAGTTATTGATTGGGGTGTCGATTTTGATATAATCAAGAAAGCCGGATCGTGGTTTAGTTATGGGGAGACTCGATTGGGACAAGGACGTGAAGCTGTCGTGCAACTATTGAAAGATAATCCCGAGTTATTTGCCGAAATCGAGGGAAAAGTCAGAGAGATGTTAAAAAAAGCCCAATTAAACGAATAATGCGATTAACCGATTCCTATGCGTTTTTCATTGCTAATATTATTTGTCATTTTAGCTGTAAGCTGCAGCCGATCACCCAAACTTGAGATCTCTACACAAGAAAAAGATGTGGAAGATTATCGTAGAGATTCACTCCAACGTCTTGTGAGAGAAATTAGCGTCAATATTCGCAATAATCCAACCAACGATCAACTTTTCAGCCAACGCGCCAATTGTTATTTCGAGCTTGATATGCTCGATAGCGCAATCAACGACCTTGAAATCGCATCGCGTTTAAATCCCGAACGCATCGGTTATCTTCTTCGAAGGGCAGACATGGAACTCCTAAGAGGCGGAGCCGATATGACAAGAACCCTTTTGCTTCGGATTTTAGAAAAATATCCAAACCATTTGGAAGCAAACCTGAAACTGGCTAATCTCTATATGATACTCGACGAGCTCGATAATGCCGAAACGATTTTGGGTCGCATTTTAAAAGCCGACAAAACAATTGCCGAAGCCTATTTTATGAGAAGTATGGTTTATCAAATGAAGAGCGATTACAGCAAAGCTTTGGATGATCTACAAAAAGCCGTTTACTACAAACCCGATTATTACGATGCACAAAACATGTTGGGATTAGTGTATTCATATAAAGCCAACGACCTCGCCATTGATCACTACAACAATGCCATTCGATTAAGACCCTATGATATTGAGCCAAGGTATAATCTGGGGTTTTATTATCAGGAAACTAATCGTCCGAAGCAAGCCATTGAGCAATATCAGCAAATATTAAATCAAATCGATTCAACCGCTTTAGACCCTTTATTCAACATTGGATATATTTATCAGGAGCAAGAAAAATATTCTGAATCGATTCAATATTTTTCAAAAGCAACAAAGTATCATCCCTATGAAGCAAGGGTTTTTTATCGCTTGGCCTTGAGTTATGAAAAGTTAAACCAACGTGATTCAGCCATTGTCAATTATCGCAGAACATTGGACGTTGATCCCGATTTTGAAGAAGCTTTTAATGCCATAGATCGTCTAACAAGAAAATAATCTTCATCTATGAAAAAATTTTTTCAGCTTTTACTTTTGGTTCTTTCGATAAGTTCTTGCCAAAAAACAACTCAACAACAGGAATCAAAACCTGCAGATAATGGATTTTCAATTTCACTGACGGAAGAAGAAAAATCAAAGGGAATTCTGACCCCGGAAATTCTTTGGAAGTTTGGAAGAGTTGGAAGCGTTCAAGTTTCGCCCGACCAAAAAACTATTGCCTACACTATCACCGGATATAACCTTCAGGAAAATAAGGGACAAACAGCTATCTACACGATTCCGGTAAGTGGGGGAGAACCTGTAAAAGTTACAGGAATGTCAGGATCGCAATATTCTCCACAATGGATTGACTCTGAACATTTAGCCTTCATCAGCACCCATGAAGGACAAAGTCAAGTGTATAAAGTTAACTTGTCAACAGGGAAAGCGGAAAAATTGACTGAAATTCCGGAAGGTTTAGATAATTTCAAAATATCGCCCGATGGTTTCAAAATCCTATACACAAAACAAGTTAAAGTTGGAAAAGAATTGTCCGATCTTCATCCCGATTTGCCCAAAGCCGAAGCAAAAATATACGACGATCTGATGGTACGTCATTGGGATCACTGGCGCGATAGTTCATTCAGTCATATTTTTGTAGCAGAACTAAACAATTTTCCCATTAAAGAAGGCCGCGATATTATGGCTGGCGAAACTTGGGATTCACCTTTGTCTCCTTATTTTGAAATAAGCGATATTGCATGGTATCCCGATGGGAAAGCAATTGCTTATACATGCAAGAAAATGGTAGGAAAAGAGTTGGCCTTGAGCACCAATTCCGACATCTATTTTTATGATTTGGTTACCGGAAAAATTCTGCTTTTAACCGGCGATAATCCCGGCTACGATAAATTCCCGACCTTTTCGCCCGATGGACGTTGGATGGCTTATCAAAGTATGGAAACACCCGGATATGAAGCCGATAAAGAGCGACTCTTTGTGCTAAATATAGAGACACTCGAAAAGAGATATCTTACCGAAAATTTTGATCAAAATGCAGAATCCTTCACTTGGGCAAACGATAACAAAACCCTTTATTTCATATCCGGAATAACGGGAACCTATCAAATATTCAGCATCGATATTATTACCAAAGAAATTAAACAAATCACAAAAGGTCACCACGACTATCAATCCATCGGGCTTGTTGAAGGGAAAATCATTAGTGCAAAAATGTCGCATTCTTTGGCTACCGAAATTTTCTCCATCGACTTAACAAGCGGAGAAGAAACTCAGTTGACCTTCACTAACAAACCTATTTACGATCACATTCGAATGGGGAAAACTGAAGAGCGTTGGGTAAAAACCACCGATGGGAAAAAAATGTTGGTTTGGGTGATTTATCCCCCCGATTTTGATCCCACAAAAAAATATCCTGCCCTGCTCTACTGTCAGGGAGGACCGCAGAGTACCGTCAGTCAGTTTTTCAGCTATCGGTGGAATTTTCAAATTATGGCTGCCAATGGTTACATTGTTGTTGCGCCAAATCGAAGAGGAGTACCATCGTTTGGGCAGCAATGGAATGCTCAAATCTCAGGCGATTATTCCGGACAAAATATTCGCGACTATCTAAGCGCTATCGACGATGTGAAAAAAGAGCCTTATGTGGATGAAACCCGACTCGGAGCTGTTGGGGCAAGTTATGGCGGATATTCGGTGTTTTTCCTGGCAGGCAATCACAATAAACGGTTTAAGGCCTTTATTGCCCATTGCGGAATGTTTAACCTTGAAAGCTTTTTCGGTAGCACCGAGGAAACCTTCTTCCCAAACCATGATCTTGGCGGACCATATTGGGATAAATCGAATAAAGTAGCTCAGCGTTCCTATGAAAATTCACCCCATCGGTTTGTCGAAAAGTGGGACACACCTATTCTAATCATTCATGGTGGTAAAGATTTCAGAATACCTTACACCGAAGCTTTACAAGCATTTACCGCAGCGCGTTTAAGAAACATTGAGGCTCGATTGTTGTATTTCCCCAACGAAAATCATTTTGTTTTGAAACCCCAAAACTCTGTACTGTGGCAACGGGAGTTCTTCGGTTGGCTTGATCGATATTTGAAATAAAAATGTTAAAAGCGGGATTTTAATCCCGCTTTTTTTATTCGCTTTGGAAAACTTTCAGGGTTTCAATAGCTTTAGTAATGCTATCCACCGGTTCAAAAACCATTCGAAGTTTTCCGGCATGCTCTTGAATACGTCCCATTTTAGGATATTTTTGGAATGTGCCAAGTATAAATTGAAAAGTTGCGCTGTCAAAAAAAGCGGAGTCTTGTTTTGAAATAAAATAACAAAGCATTTTATTCTGTTTCAATACAATTTTTTCCAAACCCAAAGAAACACCTAAATGACGGAGTTTCACAACCTTGATTAATTCTTCGGTTTCATGAGGAATTTCACCAAAACGATCCAAAAGTGTGGTACGAAATTCATCGAGTTCTTGGTCTGTTTTTAAACCATCGAGCTGTTTGTAGAGCCTTACACGCTCTGCAATATTGCCAATGTAACTATCGGGGAAATGGAGCGAAAGGTCAGTATCGATGGTACAATCGGAAAATTCAGAGAAAGCTTCTTCCAATTGATTTTGTGATTGTGTCCCCAAAAGATTTTTAAATTCTTGCTCTCGCAATTCGAAGACAGCTTCTTGTAATATTTGCTGGTAGGTTTCATAACCCAACTCCGAAATGAAACCGCTTTGCTCACTACCCAAAAGATTTCCAGCTCCGCGAATATCAAGATCCTGTAAAGCAATGTTAAAACCGCTACCAAGTTCGGTAAAGGTCTCAATAGCTTGAAGCCTTCTTCGCGATTCCGATGGTAAAAGATGTAGCGGTGGTGTTAATAGATAACAAAAAGCTTTTTTATTGCTGCGCCCCACACGCCCCCGCAGCTGATGCAACTCTGACAGTCCAAAATTCTGTGCATCGTTAATGATGATAGTGTTGGCGTTGGGAATATCCAATCCCGATTCAACAATTGTGGTCGATACCAATACATCATATTTTTCATCGATAAAATCGAGCATGATTTTTTCAAGCTGATCGCCGCTCATTTGGCCGTGCGCATGGACTGTCCGAATTCCGGGACATGCCTTTTGAATCAGGGATTCAATTTCAGTTATGTTTTGAACACGGTTATGAATGAAAAACACTTGTCCACCGCGCGACACTTCATAATGAATAGCTTCAGAAATTAGGTTGATATCAAATGTGTGAATTTCGGTTACAATAGGCAGGCGATTGGGTGGCGGTGTGCGGATTATCGATAAGTCGCGGGCACCTAAAAGCGAAAATTGTAGTGTTCGAGGAATGGGCGTTGCCGTCATGGTTAACGTGTCAACGTTGACTTTCATGGCTCGAAGTTTCTCCTTGGTTCGGACACCAAATTTTTGTTCTTCATCAATGATCAATAGACCAAGATCTTTAAAAACAACATCGTTGGATGTCAAACGATGGGTGCCAATAATGATATCTATAAGGCCTTTTTTCAAATCGTTCAGGATTTTTTTTTGTTCAGATGAGCTACGCATTCTCGATATATATTCAACCCTTACAGGAAAATCCTTTAATCGTTCGCTGAAAGTTTTCATGTGTTGAAAGGCCAAAATAGTAGTCGGAACCAAAATTGCCACTTGTTTGTTGTCGCAAACAGCTTTAAATGCTGCTCTCACGGCAATTTCAGTTTTACCGAATCCCACATCACCACAAATAAGGCGATCCATGGGAATTGGTTTTTCCATATCTGCCTTTACGGCTTTGGTAGCCGATTCCTGATCGGGGGTGTCTTCGTAAATAAAACTTGCTTCGAGCTGTTCGTTCAGATACGTGTCGGCCGAAAATGCATGTCCATGTTGTTTTAACCGTTCGGCGTAAAGCGAAATTAATTCCCGGGCAATATCCTTGATTTTGTTCTTCGCGCTTGATTTGGTGTTTTGCCAAACTGCCGACCCAAGTTTGTGGATTTTAGGAGGTGTGGAGTCTTTGCCCTTATATTTACTTATTTTATGCAACGAATGGATATTCACAAAAAGAATATCCTTGTCTTTATACACAAGCTTTACTACTTCCTGCACTTTTCCGTTGACCGTGATTTTTTCCAAACCGCCGAATTGTCCAACCCCATGGTCGATATGTACAACATAATCTCCCGGTTTCAATACGGTAAGTTCCTGAATGGTAAAGGATTCCCGACGTGTGAAACCAAATTTAAGTTTATATTTTTGATAACGATCAAAAAATTGATGATCGGTATAGACACACAATTTTAAACGATGATCAATAAATCCGGCATGAAGGCACGATGAAACAAAATCAACCCGATATGCAAAATGTTTTTGGGTTAAGATTGAATTTATTCTTTCAAGTTGCCGAGTCTGTTCTGAGACAAAAATCAAACGATAACCTTTTTCAGCAAAATCGGTAAGGTTTTCAATCAGATAGTCAAAATTTTTTGCGAAAGCCGGTTGCGACGATGTATCGAAATGTACGGTTGCCTTGTCGGGATTGGTGGTGCGAACATAGGTTTTTAATTCTAAAAGCTCCTGTATGAGCATTTCTCCATCGCAAATTTTTTGCAATAGCGAATTGTCATTTTCCACTTTTTCGGAAGCCATTCGATGAATGGCAAGAAGACGATCGGTTACATATTTAAGATCGTCGAACAATAAAAGGCTGTTTTTATTTAAAATTTGAGATAATGGAACCTGAGTCCCCAGGCGGCTGTCGATGCTGATGTTCGGGATGATGGTTACCGAATCGAAAAACTGATCAGACAATTGAGATTCGATATCGAAAGTACGAATAGACTCAACACTATCTCCAAGAAAATCTATTCGGTAGGGTTTGGTGTTAGAAAATGAAAAAACATCTACAATGGATCCCCGAATGGCATATTGACCGGGTTCAAATACAAAATCAACTTGTTGAAAATGATAGGTTTTAAATAAATCTTCAAGGAAAGGAATGGAGAGTTCTTCCCCTTTTAGGAGTGTGATGGTATTGCTCTTAATGTTCTCCGGTGCGGGAGCTTTTTCTATGATTGCTTCCGGATATGAAACAATGAACAACGGTTTGCGATTTGATGTGGTAATATTTCGAATAGTCTCACTTCGCAGCAGAGCAGATTCATTATCCACTTGTCCAAAAACTGCTGATTTTTTATAGCCAGATATTAAAAATTCGCAATTTGAATCGCCTAAAAATTCTTGCGCTTCATTATAAGCATAGGCAGCCGATTCTCGATCGTTTAATACAAAAAGAACATCGGTAGCGGCGTTTAAATAAATCTGAAAGGCTACTAAGCTAAAAGACGATCCTGATAGGCCGTAAAGATAAGTTGGGTTTACCGTTGATTTATTGATTTCTGACAGTTGTGGATGCTCTCCGAATTTGCTCAATATTTCAAACGAAGTTATTTCTTTTCCCATGATGGGTTTTTATTTTTATGATAATCGAACAGAAGATTTTGAATTAACAATGGTGAACAAAAAAGTTTACAAAATTACGAAGAATAGTAAAACCATCATGAGGATAATAGATAATAGATGGAGATTGAATACAATTGTCTCGTAAAGTAGAATTTTATGAGCTATGAACGTAAAACGGATTAATTTTCGTCTTGAAAAATATCGTGGAGGTTAAATTGCAAGGAGAGGTTGTTGCTATAGTGAGCCAGATGATATTGGGCAAATGAATAATTAATCTGAATTTTTTTTACTCGAATCCCCAAACCAAGCGATACTCCCACAAGCGATGGTTTGGCAATGGTTTTAAGTTCACTGCGGCGAAGAAAATTGTATCCGAATTGTAAATAGAAGGCTTTACTAGGAATGAGTTCAAACCCGAAAATCATGTGTCGCAGAAAGTTTTCAAGATCATCGTTAACATAATCTTTTTCAATCTCTTCCGGCGACATATTGGTGTTGTTTGGCTCACTCACATTATGGTTTGAATACAGAAGGCTTTTATGGGTTAAATTGTAAAACATAAACGAAAATCGAAAAGGAGCGTGCTGTAGTTTGGTGCTAAATCCTACTTGAATATCGTAAGGAAGATTTTCAGGGGCATCGTTAACGTATGGTTTAATCTGACGCCCAATGTTTGTTCCCACTACACTGAAAGTTGTTCCAATGGTTGGGTTTGTATAATGAATTCCTAAATCGAAGGCTGCTCCGTAAGATGTATAAGTTTCAATTTTGGAGTATATCGGCTTGGCTGTAGCTCCAATGTGAATATTTTTAAAAAGCTCTTTCGACCAAATAAGGTAACCGATGTATTCATTTCCGGTGAATTCTCCCAAATCGTATCCGAATTCATCCATACGACGAAAATCTCCATAATCGAGATAAAGCAAGCCGATGGCAAAATTCCCACGATCCTGAAAATGACGTGCATAGAGTACATTTCCGTAGTTTATGCCGTTTCCGTAACCCGAAGCATTTACAAAAAAAGCATTGCTCATCTCCGCTTTTAGCAACGATGGATTATTCAGTGACAGTGAAAGGTCATTGTCAGAAATGGCGATGGATTTTCCACCCAAGCCAACAATACGTGGTGATTGGGGAAGCTCATAGGAACGATAGGTTCCTGTAAATTGGCTTTGCGAATACACATTGCCTATGGCAAGAACAATTAATACTGCGGATATGATTTTGGTAACAGACATGAGTTAACAACTACATTAAGACAAATATAACGTTTCCTTTCTTGTTAAAGTATGCAAAGCCATATTTTGTAACGGTTCCTTTTAAAGCGATAAAAAAACCGCCCAATATCGGAGGGCGGTTTTGAGAGTTAATATCGGTAATGATCCGATTTATAGGGACCATCTATGGAAACTCCGATATAGTCGGCCTGCTCTTTGGTTAAAGTGGTAAGTTTTACCCCGATTTTTTCGAGGTGTAATCGGGCTACCATTTCGTCAAGATGTTTAGGCAAACGATAAACGCCGATTTTGTAATTGTTTTTCCAAAGGTCTATCTGTGCTAGGGTTTGATTGGAAAAGGAGTTACTCATCACAAACGAAGGATGCCCGGTTGCGCATCCTAGGTTGACCAATCGTCCTTCTGCCAGCAAGATAATGCTGTGACCATCGGGGAAAATGTATTGATCCACTTGTGGTTTGATGTTAACCTTTTGAATACCTGGCCATTTTTCCAATTGCGCAACTTGGATTTCATTGTCGAAATGCCCAATGTTGCAAACAATGGCTTGGTCTTTCATTTTCGACATGTGTTCGGCGGTGATAATGTCGCGGTTTCCGGTGGCGGTCACATAAATATCGGCATAGGGTAGGGCGTCTTCCACTGTTTTTACTTCAAACCCTTCCATGGCCGCTTGCAGTGCACAAATGGGATCGATTTCCGTTACGATTACCCGTGCTCCATATGCTCTGAGACTTCGTGCCGAGCCTTTTCCAACATCGCCGTATCCGCATACAACACAAACTTTTCCGGCAAGCATAACATCGGTGGCGCGTTTAATACCATCGGCTAGCGATTCGCGGCATCCATAAAGATTATCGAATTTTGATTTGGTAACCGAATCGTTAACATTGATCGCAGGGAATCGAAGTGTCCCATTTTCCATCATTTGGTATAGACGATGTACTCCGGTGGTTGTTTCTTCTGAAACGCCTTTAATGTCATTAATTCGTTTACTGAAATAATTGGGTTCTTGTGCAAGAATCTTTTTTAGAATTTTTAGCAGTTCTGCTTCATCTTCACCGGAAGGTTTTTTGTCGAGTATAGCAGGATTTTTTTCAGCAACCAGTCCAAGATGAATCATAAGGGTTGCGTCGCCACCATCGTCAACTATCAAATTAGGTCCTTTCCCGTTAGGGAAGTCAAGAGCTTGAAATGTACACCACCAGTATTCTTCAAGAGTTTCGCCTTTCCATGCAAAGACCGGAATATCAAGGTCGGCAATAGCTGCTGCTGCATGATCTTGGGTACTGAAAATGTTACAACTTGCCCAACGAACTTCGGCACCGAGTTTAACGAGCGTTTTAATGAGAACAGCCGTTTGAATGGTCATGTGTAATGAACCGGTAATTCGTGCACCTTTCAGGGGTTGTTCTTTTGCATATTTCTCTTGAATTGCCATTAGTCCCGGCATCTCTTTTTCTGCCAGTTCTATTTCCTTGTGTCCCCAACGCGCCAATGACATATCGGCAACTTTGTATGGGATTTTTTGTTCTAAAATAAGAGTCATAGTATTGATTTGTATGTTTTTATTGTTGATTCAGAACTTCAAGTGCTTTATTGACTGTTGGGTCAATTTCGTTCATAATTCTATAATATACCGAATCTCCCAGTATGTTTCTTATGATCAATGCTTTAATCTGTTTTACATAGTATTTGTCAGCAGGTTGAGTGTTGAAATCGTTAGCTTTGATGTTTTTTGAAACAGCAAAGGCGGCGAAAGTAGATATAATATTTATTTTGTCAAGATGTAATTCGAGCTTTTGGGGGTCGGTAAATGCTGACAACTCATTGCGATGTTTATCGGCAAAATCGTAGGAGAATTGATATTCCAATCCGCGTTGTTGGGCTTCAAGGGTAAATTTTGAACTTTGGGAGGTGTCGATAGGAACAAATATATCAGGCATAATGCCACCTCCTCCATAAACCACTTTCCCTGCAGGTGTGTAGTACTTATCGTTTTCGTTAAGTTTAATACTATCGACGGCTTTAAATTCCCCTCGTTGGAACCGACGTAGAATATCCTTGGTGTAATCTTCTTCGTTGTCATAAGGTTTTTGGATGCATCGGCCTGTGGGAGTGTAGTAACGGGCTACTGTCAAACGGAGTTCGCTACCATCTTTAAAATAGATTGGTTCTTGCACCAACCCTTTGCCAAAACTTCGACGGCCAACAATGGTTCCGCGATCGTTGTCTTGTATGGCACCCGCAAGAATTTCGCTGGCCGATGCACTAAATTCGTCAATGAGGATCACCAGCGGATCGTTTTGCAGAAGACCTCGTGCCGATGAATAAAAATCGAACCTTGGACGTGCCTGTCCTTGGGTGTAAACAATGATTTTTCCTGCCGAAAGGAACTCATCGGCAATTTGTATGGCATCTTGCATCACTCCTCCGCCATTTCCGCGCAAATCTATGATAAATTGTCGGGCTCCATCCTTTTTCAGCAGTTTAACCTTTTCTATGAATTCGCGATAAGTGTTCATGCTAAATCGGTCGATCTTGATGTAACCGGTTTTAGGTCGAATTAGGTAACCTGTTTCAACACTATAGATGGGAATTTTGTCGCGAATGATTTCAAAATCGAGAGGTTTGTCAATGCCCGGACGTGCTATGGTAACCTTCACTTTTGTCCCTTTCGGTCCTTTGAGCTTCGACATTATTTGGTCATTGGTGATTTTTACACCAGCCACAACAGTGTCGTTTACTTTTACAATTCTGTCGCCACCACGAATTCCTACCTTCTCGCTCGGACCTCCTGATATGGTGTTTATAACATGAACAGTGTCGTTACGAATGTTGAATTGGATTCCGATACCTTCAAAGTTTCCTCGAATGGGTTCATCAACAGCCTCACGATCCTTTGCCGGAATATAAATCGAGTGTGGGTCAAGTTGTTCTATCAGGGTTGGGATGGTTTTTTCAACTAAGCTATCGTAGTAGAGCGTATCAACATAATTTTCCACAACGGTTTTTAGTAATTCGTTGAGTTTGTTCCCTGTGAAGTTGGAAGGAGCATTTGCGTAAAATTTTTGAAAAAGAACCTTGTGAGTAATCATTCCCACTACGATGCTTGCTGCGACAATGGTGGGCAATAGGATTTTTGTTTTTGTATTGAGATTCATAGATGATTTTTATTCGTTGATTGAAAGGGGGATATAAACCATTTCTATTCCGGCACGTTCCAGAAGGCGCTTCCCGTCGTCGAGACGGTACATTTCCGAATAAACCACACGTTTTATTCCGGCTTGAATTATTAGTTTGGCGCATTCAATACATGGCGCCGCCGTCACGTACAACGTTGCACCGTGCGACGAGTTAGAACTTTTAGCCACCTTGGTAATTGCGTTGGCTTCAGCGTGCAGAACGTAGGGCTTTGTAGTATCGGGATCTTCTTCACATTCGTTTTCAAACCCCGATGGGGTACCATTATAGCCATCGGAAATAATCATGCGGTCTTTAACTAGTAAAGCTCCAACCTTTCGACGTTTGCAATATGAATTTTCTGCCCAGATTCTTGCCATCCGCAAATATCGGGTGTCCAAAATCCTTTGTTTTTCGTTGGGTTCGTCGTGCATGATTGTAAAACAGCGTTTCGATGATATTGTTTATTGCTATTTTAACGTGAACGATCCGGTGCCTATATGACGTTTATCGGCAAAGAGTTCAATTTTGTAGATTCCTTTTGTGAGTTCTCCGGTAACGTCAACAAAAAGGCATACATCAATGGATTGATTTTGGTAATCAACTTCACGTTTTGCACTATATAAATATTTTTCTCCATCAACCAAAACAGAATCTTGTTCTGCATTTGGAATAATTCCTTCGGGGCCGGTTATCTGAACGTAGATGAATCGATTTCCGGGCTTTGCTATCGGGTTTTGGTCTAGTGTGAAGCATACCTTAATTTTTTCAACGTTTCGAGCTCGGCTAACCTCCTTCCCACGGTGGTTAAAGGTTTGTGCCTCGATATTAATAGGACGTAACACGCTGGCTTGGTCAACTTTTTCGCTGGCTTCTTCAAGTTTTTTCGATATTTCTTCCCGTTCGGTTTCAATAGCTTTAATTTTTTGTTTCACTTGCTTGTTTTCTGCCCGAAGAGCTACATTGCTTTGGTTCAATGAATCGATTTGTACAATGTAGCTTCGCATTATTTTACGTAGTGTGCCAAGCTCTTTTTCGTATTCGGCAATTTTTGCTCTACTGTAATCGCGTTCGTTTCGCAGACGTGTGAGAAGGTCTTTTACCTTTTCCTTTTCGGCAAGAAGTTGAACACGTATTTGTTCGTTGTTAGTTTTGAGATTGTCGTATTCTTCGATCATTTGCTCAAGGCGGGTCTCCAGGCTGTCCTTTGTATTAGTCAACTCAACGTTAACTTCCACTTGTTGAATGTTTTTTTTCTTTTCCATGAAATACAAAATACCCAGCCCGATGGTTAGTACTGATAAAATTATAATCAAAATGTCTTGAACAGTTCCTTTCTTAGAATTTTCGCTATTCATGATATTAAAATTTTTTGCAAAGATACTTAATTTTCCGTGTTAACAGCATTAAATGCAATTTCAGAGCCTTAAGTTTTTGAGGGATTTCTTCTTAAAGGGAGTTTTTCAGGACGAATACCCGTATAGTTATAAAGGGCACAGGCAACAGCAGCTGCGGTGGGAACCAATCCAATTTCACCGACGCCTTTTGCTCCGTAAGGACCTACCGGATCGGGAACTTCAATGGGGATAACTTTAATCTCGGGAGTTTCGTGTGCCCGTAAAATTCGTAAATCAGCCATTTTATCGCTATTTAAATATCCGTCTTTCATGGGGAGACTCTCTCTCAGAGCGTATCCTAATCCCATGTGAACACCACCTTCTACCTGCCCTTCGAATAGGGTTGGATTATAGATTTTCCCACCGTCATGAGCGGCGACTATTTTTTCAATTTCCCCATCCTTGTTCAGAATGCAGAGTTGTACGGCATAACCGTAAGAGTAATGCGTCTTTTGTTCCACATTGGGGGTGCCGGGCTTGGTTGTCCAGTCGCAAATGTATTGACCAAAGTATTTTTTACCGGAGAGTTGGCTAAGATTTTGAGTTCTCAAATCTTCTTTTAGTTGTCGGCAAGCATCGATTATTGCCAGCCCCAGAAGAGCTGTTGCTCGGGAAGATGTAGTCATTCCGGTTTCAATACCGTCCTTGGTATTTACTTCAACCTGAATAATCTCGGTCGGAATTCCGGTTTCTTCACATAGGGTTTGTGTAGCAATGGTGTGAACCCCTTGTCCCATTTCTGTCCAACCGTGCAAAATACGTACACAGTTTTGGCTCACAATTTCTATCACCACTTTCGATTCGTCGATCATTCCGTTCCCAACGCCTGAGTTTTTGATGGCGCAAGCCAAACCAGCATATTTTGCTTTGTAAAACTCCTCTTTGACTGCTTCCAGACAAGCCTTAATCCCGACTCCAAAAACCTTTTGTCCGGTAGCTGTGCTTAGACCGTCCTCGAGTGCATTGTCGTAGCGGAATTTCCATCGGTCGAAGCCCGCTTGGTAGCAAATGTCATCGATACAGGTTTCAAGCGCAAAAGCCACTTGATTGGCACCAAAACCACGCATCGCTCCCGACGGTATGTTGTTAGTGTAAACGGTTTTTGCTTCGATGTCGATATTGGGAATAAAATATCCGGCAGTGGCGTGTCCGGCAACTCTCTCCATCACCTTTTCACCAACCGAAGCGTACGCTCCAGTGTCGCCCACAGCGCGCAACCGTAGTGCGGTTAATTTACCCGTTTTATCGGCGGCCAGCTCCATGTCCATAAAAACAGGGTGACGCTTGGGATGCATACGTATCGATTCTTGACGAGTGAGACGCACCTTAACCGGTAGTTGTAAAGCGTGGGCAAACCATGCAGCAAAACCTTGCACCGACAAATCTTCTTTTCCGCCAAATCCTCCGCCGTTGGAGAGCAATTTCACGCGCACCTTTTCTAACGGTAATGAAATTATTGCAGCAATCTGTTTTTGGTCAACGTAAACTCCTTGTCCTTGACTGTAAACTGTAACTCCGCCGTCGGAATCGGGATGAGCAACAGCACACTCTTTTTCTAGAAAAGCATGCTCAACGCGCTGAGTCTCAAAACGCCCGCGCGCAATGAACGCTGCATTCTGAAATGCAGCGTCAGGAAATCCAACTTTAAAAGATGTTGTGGAAATAAGGTTTGGAGTATTATCGTGAACCAGTGCTCCATCGATGGCTTTAAAAACATCGGTTACAGGTTCAAGGGGTTCGTAATCTACTTTTATTTTTTTTACTGCTTGGCGAGCCAAAGCTTCGCTATCGGCTACTACGGCAGCAATCACGTCGCCAATGTAATGAGTGGATTCACCTTCGGAAATCATCACATACTGATCTTTGCGAATCAGTCCTATGATTTTGTCGCCAGGAATATCGGAAGCCGTAAATACACGTATTACCCCGGGAGCATTTTTAGCTTCGCGGGTATCGATTGAACGAACTTTGGCTTTGGGATACTCGCTGAACAAAAGTGCTGCGTATTTCATTCCCGGGAAAAACAGGTCGTCGGTGTATTTTTTTGTCCCTTTGGCTGCCTCCAAAGCCTCATATTTTGGTGCCGATTTGCCTACTCCGCTTTGTGTCCTATCAAGTTTAACAGATTGCTTTGAAGATAATGTCGTGGCAACTTCAGCTATGGCGCGTTCTATTTTTTTGTATCCCGTGCATCGGCATAAATGTGGCTTTATTGCTTGTCGTATCTCTTCTATGGTTGGATTGGGATTTTCTTGAAGTAGTATTTTGGTTCGACTTACAAATCCCGGTGTGCAAAAACCACACTGTACCGCGCCATTATTAACAAAGATGGTTGCAATGATATTAATTATATCTTCAGGAATCCCCTCTAAGGTTTGCACCTGAGCACCGTTGAGTTGTTTCATTTTAGTTTTACAAGCTAGCTTAGCTTTTCCGTCAATTTCAACCGTACAAGCGCCACAAATTCCCTCGCCTGAGCATCCGTCTTTAGCTGCGGTTAGATGACAATCTTCGCGAAGATATTCCAGAAGCGTTTTTTCCGAATCACCTGTATAGGATACTTTACGACCGTTTAGAACAAACTCTGTCATAGCTTTTTTTCTCAAAGATATACAATTCAGCAGGTTTTGGCTTATCTTTTTAGTAATTTTTAAGGTTATCGAAAAACTAAAAGAATAAAAGGTTGTTTTAGACATAAAAAACACAAAGCCATGAATGATTTTCGTATTGAACGTGATACCATGGGGGAAGTACACGTCCCTGCCGATAAGTATTGGGGAGCTCAAACTGAACGGTCAAGATTAAATTTTGCTATCGGTCGCGAAAGCTCTATGCCCAAAGAGGTTGTCTATGCTCTTGCTTTGGTGAAAAAAGCTGCGGCCGAGGCAAACTTTCGATTGGGAAAATTAACCCAAGAGAAAGCTCAGCTTATTAAAACCGTTTGCGATGAAATTCTCGACGGAAAGCTCGACGATCAGTTTCCTTTAGTAATCTGGCAAACCGGCTCGGGAACCCAAACCAATATGAATCTCAACGAAGTGATTGCCAATCGTGCTCATGTTCTGCAAGGAAATCGTCTGGGTGAGGGGAAAACACTTTTGCACCCGAACGACGATGTGAATATGTCGCAATCGTCCAACGATGTATTTCCTACGGCCATGAACATCGCGGCCTATAAAGTTGTAGGTGAGAATTTGCTGCCGGCGGCTACAAACTTACGTGACGAGTTGCAAAAAAAGTCGGAAGAGTTTATGAGTATCGTAAAAATTGGACGCACCCATTTTATGGATGCCACACCATTGACTTTGGGGCAGGAATTTAGCGGATATGTTGCCCAAATAGACCGATCTATAGAGTCGTTGAGAAATACACTGAAGCATCTCTCGCTCTTAGCAATTGGGGGTACGGCCGTAGGAACCGGGTTAAACGCTCCCAAAGGTTTCGATACATTGGTGGCTGAGCTTATTTCAGAATATACAGGGCTACCTTTTAAAGCCTCGGACAATAAATTTGCTGATTTGGCTGCACACGACGCATTGGTTGAAACCCATGGATCCATCAAACAATTGGCAATAAGCCTCTTTAAAATGGCCAGCGACATTCGAGTCATGGCATCCGGTCCTCGGAGTGGAATTGCTGAACTGATTCTACCCGCCAACGAACCGGGGAGCTCCATTATGCCCGGAAAAGTGAATCCTACTCAAATTGAGGCCTTGACCATGGTTATAGCACAAGTTTTTGGCAACGATGTGACTATCTCCTTTGCCAATGCCAACGGACATTTTGAACTTAATGTGTTTAAACCGGTAATGATTGCTAATTTTTTATCATCAGCCACGCTTCTATCCGACGCTTGCAATAGCTTCACTCAAAACTGCTTGATTGGATTGATGCCGAATCATTCGCAAATTCACCGAATGGTTCAAAATTCGCTGATGCTTGTCACTGCCCTAAATCCATATATCGGCTATGACCGTGCGGCACAAATTGCCAAGCTGGCATATCATGAAAATTTAACGTTAAAAGAGGCAGCCCTTAAACTAGGTTATTTAAGTGAAGAGGAATTTGACAAGATTGTTGATCCTTCCAAGATGACAGGGTTATAAATGATTCACTCAAAATCTTGCCATAAAAGATTCTCGAAATTAGATAAATTTGGCAGTTTTTTAATGTTATTCGACAAACTTTATTTTGTGTCTAGGGTGGTGCAGTTTGTGATAGGTGTACAATTTGTGGCGGATTTAAAAAACAAAAAGTATTGATTGGTAAAGAATAAAATTTAATCGGATAGGTGGTTGTGGCAAAATATTTTTCTATAGGGGCTAAAATGTTGTTTTCTCTTGTTTCAATCGATGTTTTTTTTGCGCTTGCCGATATCTTGTTTATACTTGCACTTCTTTATTACCTCTCAAGCACACAAACGTCCCGATTGGAATTTATTATACAGTGTACTTTAGGTTATTCCGGAAATGCAAATGTTTCCACAAATATAAATTTCGTTTAAAAATTAACCAAGCCATTGGGTGTTTTTTTGCATTAGTTAATTGCTAAGCTAATAATTTTTGTTGTTTTTAACTCTATTAATACAAACTTAGAAATTCATAATACAAATCAGTTCTTTGCTCCAAACGATAAAGGGAAAATTATGGCTTTTCCATGTCGGTTTTGTGGGTTTGTTGTTTTAGCTTTTAGCAATCTCGTTTATATGCTGATTTTATCTTCAACAATTCCCTTTTGTTCTGAAATGGACATGCAGAGAGAGCTCTTTTTATTCAATCAACTTTCCACCATCTTTCCACCATCTTTCCATAGTGTTTCCATAAAAGGCCACTTTATGGAAACATCATGGAAACAATATGGAAACAATATGGAAACAACATGGAAAGAAGGTACTATTTTCGTTGGTCAATGGGTGTTCGAAAAGTTGATTCGAAGCGCATTTTACCATTGTCTTAATCAATGCATCGTATAATGAAAATTCAAACCCGACGATAGAATTTTCTCTATCTCGATTATGACGATGAACAACGTTTTGATTGCCTTAGTCCGACCGGAGGTTAGTTTAAGATTTTGCCATGCTCAAAAATCAAACTTTGTGTAATTCTATATTCTACTACTGATTTACTTTGAAAGGTTTGTCCCTTCTTTTGTTGTAAAGAGCAATTAGATTATCATCAATCGATTTATGATTGAGCCTTTTGTTCTTTGTATTAATGGATGGGCAAGGAATTGGGAAAAAGGTTTTCAGCTTCTGAAGGATATCCTGAAAAGGTAAACTGAAGGTTTCATCCGTTTTTCAGAGTCCTTTTAAAATTTAACGGGATGGATTCTCCTAAATATTTTCAGGATTGGATGCTTTCGGTCATTTTTATCAACGACTGTTCGAGAAGCATGGCCGATTTCTCCCACGAAAACACTTGACTACGAAGTTGTCCTTTGCGAATCAATTCCTGACGTAATCCCGAATTTAAATATAGCTGCTCCATGGCGTTGAGAATCGAATCGGGGTCATGAGGGTTAACAATGAGTGCGGCATCGCCGGCAACTTCGGGCATCGATGAGGTGTTTGATGTGATTACCGGGGTTCCGCACTGAAATGCTTCTATAATGGGAATCCCAAATCCTTCAAAAACCGACGCATACATTAAAACAAAAGCTGCAGCAGTAATTTGAGATAATTGTTCTGTGGGAGTGTGACCGAAAAAGATTACGTCGCGTTTATGTTGCATGGTTTCTAATAGCTCTCGGAATTCTTTTTCAACAATCCATTGGGTTCCCACCACAAGAAATTTATGCGTTGCTTCGGGATGAAGATTACGGAATTTCTCGAATGCTACGATTTGATTTTTTAGATTTTTTCGGGGATGAATCGTTCCAACAAAAAGGAAATAGTCGGCTCCGTCGGTGTAGGTTTCTTTAATTTTAGATTTTTCTTCTTCTGTCAAGGGGTTGAAGTGATGATGGGTTCCGTTGTACACAACATCGATTTTATCCAAGGGAATCGAATAGGTGCGATGGATATCGTGTTTGGAGTATTCCGAAACGGTTGCAATTCTTTCTGCCTTACGGGCGCAGACACCTGTGGCCTTAGTCAGAAATCGCGACATATACCATGGAATAAATTTGGGATAATGCACAAAAGCCAGATCGTGAATAACCAAAAGTGTAGGGACTTTTGTGGTAGTAGAACAAAAACCGTCGGGAGAAATGAAAACGTCGATATTGTGTTTTTTCAACGCCCTTGAAACTTGTATATCATACCAAAAACGATAGAATAGGGGATGAAACCTGCATTTGGGTTTCAACACCACAGGGGTTATATTCTTTGCCGTTATGAATCGAGGGTGAAAGGAACGGTCGAAGAAATAGAAGAACTGATGCTCAGGGTGATTTTCAACCATTCGGCGTGTGGTTTCAAATAAAAACCAACCAATACCGGTCATGTTATTATCAATCAAAAGTCGTGTGTTAACTGCAATTCGCATTATTGAAAAAGTTAATAGGTGGCTCAAATCTACAAAGTTTTTCCCGATAATGGAAGCGTCGCACTAATAAGGCCCGGCTTCTATGGGAAATTTCAAATGTTCGGTTGATAAGAGATAGGCTTTTACTGAACCAATTAAGATTTTTGCATCTACAAGAAGTGGAATTTTCACAAGGTCGTCGGTAAACCAGACATGCATGTCTTCTCCTGAGCGAAATATGGTTCCTTCCACAAGTTTTACGGAAATTTTATGGGTTTTATATTTCTTTCCGTCAGGCATTTGCAATTCTTCTCGACCTTTATATCGAATATAAAGACTATACACTGAATCGTCGATGATGGTATGAATTGGAACGATTTGGTCGAGATTTAGGTATGAATAATCGAGAGTTCGGCAGAAATAAACGGCCGTTAGTACATCCATAGCAGGGTTTTTAGGCTTCAAATGTTTTTGCCGTTTACCTTGTCGGTTATTATAAAGATTAGCGGTTATGATTCCCGATTTTGTATCGAAAAATAAGAGGTCGTTAACTCGATAGCTTCCCTCAAGGGTATTTCGTGATGCAAAATAGGAACGTAAGTCGTTTCTGTCGGCGTAACTTATAAATGTGTCGCGAACAGTGAAAAACCAGTCGTAGTTTGGGTTTGTTGTTCCTATCGATACAAAGCGAAACACCGGTTTGTCCTGATAAATTTTTTCGGAAACCTCAAAGGTAACCTTGGCGGCATTCAGCCATAAAAAGCCCACATTGTAAACCACCTCATACCGGACAGTCTCCTTGGGTTGAAATGGGAATTCAGGTTGACCGACGGCAATCGAAGGAGTTACGGCAATGATAAATAAAATGTTTCTAAGCAATGGACTCATCAGGTGTTTACATCTCCAATTTTCTTTTTGATTGAGTCGATTTTTTGATGCATACGGTTGCTTTTTCCTTTGCGTATATCAAATTTTGCTGTACAATAAATTCTGCTGCAATCGTTGGCCAGTTCTTGGTGAGCTCGGTTTAGTAAGTCGGTTGCCTCCTCCATGGTTTCTACTTCTACGATAGTCCCCATGGGGGTTAACTGATACGATAGGTTTTTACTCTTCAGCATCGAGATGACCTTACTCACATATTGACTTACGCTATCGCCTTTATCGGTAGGAAATATGGCAAATTCCATCAATACTGACATGACTTCACTTTTTATGGAGTTACTAAGGTTTCGATTCCCAGTTGTTGAACTTTTGCGGCAATGTTTTGCAGGGTTTCTGCATCAACTTTTTCTACCGTGTTTATGGTTGGAATTCTCGATAGACTGTAGATTTGAACTAAACGGGGTTTGATTTTGTTTAAGGCTTCGAGCCATCGAGTGACTTCTTCATCGGTGGTATTGTCGATAGAGTTTCCATCCACAGTGGCTCTAATAAACATGGTTTGAATGACACATTTCCCGCTCATTTGGCTTGCTGTCTCAATAACACTTTCGATGTTGAAAGTCTCGTTAGGACAATTGATTTTTTCCGCGGTTTCCTGAATGGCTGAGTCGAGTTTAAGGATGGCATCGTCAACCAACGAAAGTGCATTTATTATGCCGGGTTTTTGTAGACGGGTTGCGTTGGTTAATACAGCGATTCGTGCCGCCGGAAAATATTTTTTTCGTAAAACAATCAGTTTATCAACAATTTGGGGGAAGTGAGGATGAAGTGTAGGCTCTCCGTTTCCTGCAAAAGTGATGGTATCGATACTTTGGTTTGATAATCTTAAATCGAAAAATATTTTCTCAATTTCTTTGGTAACCTCGTCATGCGTTGGGAGAATGCTATTGCCAATATCATCAGGAGTTTTACCGCATTCGCAATATATGCAATTGAACGTACATGCTTTGCGATTGATTGGCAAAAGATTGATTCCTAATGATACTCCAAGACGACGGCTGATTACCGGACCAAAAACTATACTGTTGAAGAGAAAAGCATCCGGATTGTCGGATTGCTGAACTAGGGATTTTTGTATAATTTTCATGGTTTTTGTTTTATCGGTTTTCATTCTAATTCCGCCCAAAAATATTCATTTTCGTTCAAAATATGGAAATCTGCCGGTGGTAAATTTAAGAACGGATAGATTACCCTTGTAAGGTGTAATCCTTGCGGATAAGCTTGTCGAATAACTTTAGGTTCAGCAGAGTTAGAAAGCATATGTTCGAATTCTTCAACCGAAAGTTTTCCACGTCCAACTTCAAGCAGTCGATGAACAATTATTCGGTTCATAGCGGCAATAAATCGATTTGCAGTAATTTTAAACCGAATGCGGTTCTCATTCTTTGAAATATAAAGCTTTGCTTCTTTGACGTTGCAGTGATAATCATCCACACGATTGGGAGCTTTGCAAAATTGAAAATAGTTAGTGTACCGTGGTAAAAGCATAACTGCTTTTTGCATCTGAGCAACATTCAGCTGAAAAGGGTAGTAGGCACTGATAAGGTTCAGGTAAGGATTTTTTGAGATATGGATAAAATATTCGTAAGTGCGCTCCACAACGCTAAATTGTGCATGATTTGAGCTGTCGGTCTTATAAAGATGATGAATAGCAATATCGTCGGGTAGCATTTTGTTGATTTTCAAAAGAAAATCATCGGGAATTTCAGATTTTACATCGAAATGAAAAAAATATTGCAAAGCATGAACACCACTATCAGTACGTCCGCAACCTATACATATTACCGGAATTTTTAAGAGACGTTGCAGTGCTTCTTCGATGGTTTGTTGTACGGTTTTATGGTTCGGTTGTCGTTGCCAGCCGCAATAGTTGACCCCCAGATAGGAAATATGTGCAAAATAGCGCATTGGAATGTTAGAGTTTGTGAAAAAACAGGAAACAAATGTAACAGAAAATCAAAAATCAATCATTACATTTGCTTCGCTCAAAAACGATTCACTCTGTGATTGATGAAATATCCATAGAAGAGGCAATCAAAAAAAACTTGCCCATTATTGATGTTCGTTCTCCCGGAGAATTTCAACGAGGGCATATACCGGGAGCGTTTAATATTCCTTTATTTAGCGATGAAGAGCGAGCTCACATTGGCACGGTTTACAAACAACGTTCGTCGTCGGAAGCGCTTGAATTAGGATATCGCTACGTAACCCCAAAACTTGATTGGTTTGTTGAGGAATCGAGAAAAGTTGCTCCTCAAGGAACGGTAATAGTCCACTGTTGGAGAGGAGGCATGCGAAGTGAAGCATTTGCCGGCCATTTGCACGAACATGGCTTCCAAAAGGTTTATCGAATTCGTGGCGGTTATAAAGCATTTCGTAATTATGTTCTTTCATCGTTCGAACAACCATTTCCTTTACTCGTTCTCGGAGGATACACCGGCAGCGGGAAAACCCTTATTCTTCATGAATTAGAAAACATAGGTTGGCAAGCGATTGATTTAGAGGGATTGGCAAATCATAAAGGTTCAGCGTTTGGATCAATAGGGCAAAAACAACAACCAACCGTTGAGCATTTTGAAAACCTGCTTTTTGATCGGTTACGTAAACTCGATACAAATAGAGAGATATGGGTAGAGGATGAAAGCCACAACATCGGGAAGGTGAAAATTCCCTTGGCATTTTATCGTCAAATGCAGCAGGCACCCCTTTTTTTTGTTGATATTCCTGTTGAAAAACGAATAGAACAATTGGTTGCCGACTATGGGAAATGCGACGATAAGCAATTAGCCGATGCTATAGTACGAATAACCAAACGATTGGGTGGTCAAAATGCAAAATTGGCGTTAGAATTTTTATCCCAAAAAAATTATGGTGAAGTAGCCCGTATTACTCTCGCTTATTACGATAAAAGTTATCGAAAAGCCTTAGATTTAAGGAATCCGAATCGAATCACCCGAATTCCGTTACCCGATACTCATGCTGCTGAAAATGCCAATCAAATTTTACGAATAGTAAACAAACAATTGAAAAATGATTAACTATGGAACCGATTCGATTAACGCAGTTTAGTCATGGAGCCGGTTGCGGTTGTAAAATATCGCCCAAGGTTCTGACAGAAATTTTATCGTTCAGTCCTACAGATATGACCAACAAAAACCTATTGGTTGGTAACGCTGAACGCGACGATGCTGCGGTTTATGATCTTGGAGACGGGACAGCGATTATCAGCACTACCGATTTTTTTATGCCTATAGTTGATGATCCTTTTACCTTTGGTAAAATTGCCGCAGTGAATGCCATCAGCGATGTTTACGCTATGGGTGGAACCCCTTTGGTGGCAATTGCTATCCTTGGTTGGCCTGTTGATAAACTTAGTCCCGAAATTGCCGGACAGGTTTTGGAAGGGGGAAAACACGCCTGTTCTGAAGCCGGCATTGCTATTGCCGGAGGTCATAGCATTGATTCTCCCGAACCTATTTTTGGTTTAGCTGTTACCGGCAGAGTTAAAATAGAAAACCTCAAACGCAATAATACCGCAAAAGAAGGCGATTTTTTATATCTCACCAAACCTTTGGGAGTAGGCATTCTCACAACAGCCCAAAAACAAGGAAAACTTTTACCCGAACATGCCGATATTGCACCCCGATCGATGTGTCAGCTCAACAAAGTGGGTGAGTTGCTGGGGAAAATCAGCGGAGTCACCGCCATGACCGACGTCACCGGTTTTGGACTTTTGGGTCATTTGGCAGAGATGTGCGATGGAGCAAATCTGACGGCAATTATCGATTTTGCAAAAATACCTACCTTTGATTCTATTCAACAGTATATTATTCAGAAATGTATTCCGGGTGGAACCTATCGCAATTGGGATAGTTATGGTCATCAGGTGCAATTAAGCGATGCATCACAAAAGTTCATACTTTGCGATCCTCAAACAAGCGGTGGTCTTTTAATTGCCGTTGATCCGGCAGAAAAAAATCAAATTGAGGAGATTTTACGAGCAGCTGGTATTGTTCCGTGGTTATTTGGTCAGTTGGTAAAACGAAAATCAACAACAATCGAGGTTCAATAGTGGCGTTTGTTGCAAAAAAAAAGAAAACATTCTTGCAACAGCAAGAATGTTTTCTTCAACAAAAATGATTTAGAAATAATTAACCGGTTGGGCTGATGGATTTTGCATTTTGACAATATCGGTCAAAAGATTGTTGGCTAAACGGCTGGCACCTAAACGGAACCATCGGTTGTTTAACCACTTTTCACCAAGGACAGTCTTAACAATTTGGTAATAGATTAAGGCATCACTTGCGGTAATTATTCCTCCGGCAGGTTTAATACCAACCATTCGCCCTGTTTTTTGATAATAATCTCTAATAGCGCAGCACATTACGTAAACAGCTTCGGGAGTTGCCGCAGGTTCAGTTTTGCCGGTGCTTGTTTTAATAAAATCGGCTCCCGCTTCCATGCTAACCAAAGATGCAATACGGATTTCTTTCATGGATCGCAAGGAACCTGATTCTAAAATGATTTTTAAATGGGCATCTTCGCAGGCTTCTTTCTCGGCAGCTACTTCTCGGTATGTGTAATCGTAATTACCTTCGAGAAACTCTCCCAGCGTTATCACGGTGTCAATTTCTGTTGCTCCTTCAATCACTGCGCGTTTACATTCAAGGGTTTTGACATCGAGAAAGGTTTGAGATGCGGGGAAACCTGCTGCCACCGAAGCAATACCCACATTGGATGCAGTGAGATGTTTTTTTACTACCGGAACTAGCAGCGGATATACACAAATGGCCGCAACGTTGGGCATATCCGGGAAAACTTTATTGAACCAGCTAACTTTTTGGGTCATATCAGCAATTTTCGACTGGGTATCGTTGCCATTAAGGGAGGTCAGGTCGATTAGTGAAAATAATAGTTTTAAAGTGTCGATGTTTCCACTCTCTTTCGATTTACGGATGATCTCATCGGTGCTTTTTGAAACTTCTTGAGGATCGACTTCCAGTTGGTAATTTTTTAAGAATTCCATGTTCAGCTATTCGTTAAGTTTTTGCAAAAATAGGAATTAAAAAATATAAAAGGTTCCGAAAGGCCGGAACCTTTTCTTGTTAACTTATGTATCTATGAACGAATGGCTGCAACACCGGGTAAAACTTTTCCTTCGATGTATTCGAGCATAGCACCACCGCCGGTAGAAACATAGCTGATTTTGTCTTCCAGATTGAATTGGTTTACTGCAGCCACACTGTCGCCACCGCCAACCAAGCTGAAGGCGCCTTCCTCGGTTGCTTTAGCGATGCTTTGTGCAATTTGTAAAGTGCCTTTTGCAAATTTTTCCATCTCAAAAACCCCCATAGGTCCATTCCACAAAATGGTTTTTGAACTGCGAATCATTTTATCGAACAAATCAATGGTTTTGGGGCCAATGTCCAAACCCATCATATCTGAAGGAATGGAATCCACTGAGGTTATATTAGTTTGGGCATCGTTGCTGAATTCGGTTGCATTAACGCTGTCGATAGGAAGCAACAATTCAACCCCACGATCCTTAGCAAGTTGCATGATTTTTTTTGCAGTATCCAAATGATCGTCTTCTACCAATGACTTCCCGATGTTTTTTCCCATCGCCTTGAGGAATGTAAAAGCCATTCCTCCGCCAATAATCATGGTATCGACTTTGCTTAGCAGGTTTTCCATAACTTCGATTTTACTGCTTACTTTTGCTCCGCCAATAATGGCAAGCGATGGAGATTCAGCACCATGGAGAACTTTGTCCATAGCCGTAATTTCTTTTTCCATCAGGTAGCCAAACATTTTGTCGTTGGGGAAAAATTGTGCGATAATGGTAGTGCTTGCATGAGCTCTGTGAGCGGTGCCAAAAGCGTCGTTAACATAAACATCCATTCCTGATGCCAAGTCACGGGCAAACATCTCATCACCGGCTTCTTCTTCTTTATAAAATCGAAGATTTTCCAGAACCAGAATTTCTCCGTAAGATAATTTTGTTTTGGCTTCAAATGCTTTTGGGCCAATACAATCCTCAATGAAATGAACTTTGTTTTTGATCAGACCTTTTAAATGATCAGCTACAGGGCGCAATGAGTATTTTTCTTCCGGTCCACCTTTGGGACGACCAAGATGCGACATCAAAACAACAGCTCCTCCATCATTTAATATTTTCTCTATGGTTGGAATGGCTGCTCTGATGCGGGTATCGTCACTAACTTTTCCATCTTTGACCGGCACGTTAAAATCCACCCTTATGATGGCTTTCTTACCCTTAAAATTGTAGGATTCGATTGATTTCATCTGTTTATGTTTTTATGTTTAACCTTTGATTATTACTTTTGTTGCCTATGATTCAACCGCACACGAATTTAACAATTTTTTTGCAATTTTTTTGTGAAAGTGGAAAATTTGAAATGTTTTATAACATTTTTTACAGAATTAAACTTTACGGCAATTTATTTGTCATAAAAAGCAAACGTTAAAATGCTGACATATGTTTAAATTTAGAACTCTTTTTTTGTGTTTATCTCTCACATCATTATTGCTATCGGCACAACAAAGTAGACCCGGGAACTTCAACATTCCGGAAGGGATGAAATTTACGATTCAAGGCTCAATTATTGATGCCGGTACACAAGATCCGGTTGAGTATGCAAATGTTATTTTATACAGCCAACGCGATAGTTCTATGATTGGTGGAGGAATTACAGATGCAGAAGGCAAATTTTCGATCGAAATTCCCCGCCCCGGAAGATTTTATATGGTGGTTCAATTTATTGGATATGAAAAATACACACTAAACGGTTTGATGCTTAATCCTCAGAGTCCAACCCTTTCATTAAAGCCTATAGCAATAAATCCCACTGCTGTAATGCTTCAAGAGACGGTTATTACTGACCGAAGAAACGAAATAATTTACAAAATCGATAAAAAAGTAGTTCATGTGGCATCGAATCCCAATGCTGTGGGAAATACCGCAGCTGAAGTTCTTGAAAATACTCCGGGTTTTGAGGTTGACGATGAAGGAAACGTTCGCTTACGGGGAAGCGAAAACTTTACAGTTCTAATTAATGGAAAACCAACCGTTTTAAGAGGAAACGATGCCTTGAAGCAAATTCCCGCATCGAGTATCGAAAATATTGAAATCATTACCAACCCTTCGGCACGATATGATCCCGATGGTTTAACCGGTATTATTAACATCATCCTTAAGAAGGATCACAACAACAAAGGGCTCAATGGAATGGTTGACCTCAGTGTAGGTAATCGTGACCGATACAATGCATCCATAAATGCCAATTATCGGCACACTAAACACTCGTTTACTCTTGGCTATGATTTTAACCAAGGATTCCGCGGTAATGAGGGATTTTCCGATAGAAAAACATACCTGGCAAACGACACTCTCTATCGGGTTGGGAATAGTGATCGTTGGTTTCATAACTATCGCAATTCAATTCGTGGTGGCTACGACTGGGATATTTCCAATAAAACTACCTTTGGAGTTACAGGCATGATGCAAATTGGGAGCAATAAACGCAACTCCGAATCAAATCAATATTTAACATCAACATCGAGGCCAGATACAACTTTCAGAATTTCAAAAACCAACGAGCGTGGAAATCAAAATAATTATGATGTTAACACCACATTGATTCACAAGTTTAACACCGAAGGCCATGAATTGCAGTTTATGGCAACAGTTTCGGGAAATCAAGATGACGAAAACATTCGTAACTACCTTGATAATTTCAATCAGAATATCCATGAATGGTGGGATACTATCAAGACCGATGAAAATTACCAAACCATGCAAATTGATTATTCCCGACCTTTGGGTTTAGTGAAAATTGAAACCGGTGCGCGCTCTCGTTTCAGACAGATAGATTTTCGGAATCAAACCTTTAATAATCCATATATTCCCTCAAATCAAGGTATAAACCATTTTCTTTACGACGATCAGATTCACGCTTTTTATGCTATTGGAAAATCAAAAATCGAAAATTGGGAGTTTCAACTTGGTTTGCGAACAGAATATTACCGCATTATAACGGAACAGAAATCGAACAACGAGAAGAATACTAAAGAAGACATCAACTTTTTTCCAACTTTCCACATCAGCAACTCTGTTGGAGAAAACAAAATAATGTTAAGCTACAGTCGACGTGTCACTCGTCCCCATATTCGTTTCCTCAATCCTTATGAAGAGTGGGATAACGATAATGTGCGCAAGGGAAATCCGCTTCTCGATCCGGAGTTTTCTCACTCGTTAGAACTTAACTATTTGCGCTATTTCGGGCAATCCACAGCCAGTGGAACCGTATTCTATCGACAGACAGATAATTCCATTTCATCAATACAGAAATTATACGATAATACGGGAATTATTATGATGACTTTTGATAATATTCGGAAACAGGCTTCGTTAGGAGTTGAAATTTCACTTCGCCATTCGTTTACTCAATGGTTTCAGTTTGACGGAAATTATTCGTTTTTTTACTCATCCATCAGTGGAGAAGCTCTGGGTGAGACAGTAAACAACGATAGTTATAATCATTCGGTAAGAGCTAATCTAAATTTCAGAGTATCAAGAAACACCTCCGTATCAGGTTTTGTGATGTATAATTCACCATCAGTAACTGCTCAGGGGAAACGTGGGGCTTTCTATAATAATGGGTTAAGTGTGCGTCAACAGGTATTGGATCGAAAAGGAACCATTACCTTATCCGTTAGGAATCCTATTGGTAAGTTTCGTTGGGAATTTGAGACCTCAGGAAATGATTTCTACAACTATACCTATCGAGAGCCTTATATGCCTGTTGTGACACTTGGATTTTCATATAAAATCAATGAAGGAATAAGAAAAAAACGAACCAACGGTGAACGTTCCGAGGATTTCTCGCCCGATATGGAACTATAAGTCGATAATAGAGCTGATTTCATTACCTCTACAGGGCGACATCTGTTGCCCTTTTTTTACTATTTATTGGTTAAAAAAAAACCTGCAAACAAGTATGTTGCAGGTGGATTGGATTTGTGGGCCCAGCCGGGTTCGAACCAGCGACCCCCTGATTATGAGTCAGGTGCTACTAACCAGCTGAGCTATGGGCCCGTTTCCCAATCAGATTGGGAGTGCAAATATAATGTATTTTTTTAATGAAAACAAACTTCATCAACGTTTTTTAATCATCTCGGTAGATGCATCGAAGTTCAGGAAGTAGTCGCCTTTTGAAAGTGAAGAAATATCGATTTTTTGACCTCTACCCTTCAAAAGCAGTTTTCCTTGCGTGTTCCAAATTTCGTAGTCGGTTTCAGCAGAAAAAATAATTTCGTTCGAATTTTTTGGGAATTGAAAGGTTACCGGAGGGATAGTGCTGCGGAAAGAAGCTTCGCGTGAATATCGTTTATCTCCATTGAAATTGGTTTGGCGAACCCTAAATCGGTTTAAACCACTGTGAAATGTAATGGGATAAGAATAGCTATTTTGAGTATATTCTCCCTTCCCTTCTATTTGACCAATGGGAATCCATTTGTTCCAGCGGAATTGTTCAATCACATAAGGAAGTGACCCTGATTCTTTAACGGTTTCCCACTGGAGCGTGTTGGTTTTCACGTCTATTTTTATCGATTTTAGTTCAAAGGTGCTTTGGGGTTTAATCACTTCCGGGTTGAGTATTTTGGGTTTACAGCTTTCAGAATGTTTTATTGTAAGGGTGATTGGGCTTCCAAGGGGCAACTGTAAAGCTGAAAAATCGACTTCAATAGCGCTGCTTTGAAGAAAGTCATTGGTTTTTGACCCATTGATAAGTATTTCAGTAACACAAAATTTACTTCCTTCAACAAAAGGATTCATAATGTAAAGATTTTTGCCTTGATATATTCCTTTCAGCGTAATCTCTTCCCCAACAAGGGTTGTTGATGATAGTGCCATCAGGAGAAATCCGAAAACTATAAGCAAACGCTTTGTAAATAAATGACCTGGTTGAGTCATATTGTTAATGGATCCTTTTTTTTTTCAAATTTAATAAGCAAATATTTAATATTTTTTCTATAAATCAAAAAAAAATATTGTTTCATCAAAATTTCAATGTTTTATAAAAAAAGAGGAGACCAAACGGGTCTCCTCTTTTTTAAAGTTCTGTAACAAATTTATTTTTTAATAAATCGTTGTACAGAAGTATTTTCGTTTTCAATCAATCGTAAGAAATAAACACCACTGTTAAGATCCGAAATGGAAATTGACATGGTAGTTTCGTTCATTTCGAACGATTTGAGCAGCGTTCCGTTGTTGGAATAGATTTCAACAACAGCGGGAGAAGTCAGACTGCGGGCAACGTTTAAGCTATTGTTTGCCGGATTGGGATACACCGCAAAAGTGTTGGAGATTGCATCTTCAACACCAGTAAGGATAACATTAACCGGAAGGTTAGCTCCATTCACAACTAATTGATCTGTGATTGTGTTGTATCCGGTTTTGCTTACGGTGTAGCTATAGGTGCCGTCCACAAGGTTTATAGTTGCAATGCCTTGTGCATTAGTGGTCAGGGTTGTGTTGTTGATAGCTATGCTTGCTCCGGCAATAGGTGCATTAGCAATGTTTTTAACTGTGAAAGTGACCGTGTATTGAGGTGCATCCATGTTGAAACTAATAGTTTGAATGCTTGATTGACCACTGGTGTACACAGCTCTAACGCCGGCGGTATGTTGTCCGACCGGTACATTTTGGAAAGTATAGCTTGTTCCTTGAATTCCTGAAGCTACTTGGTTTCCGTCAAGATAAACGTTATAGCCACTGAACGATTTGTTTTTAGCTACCTCAAAACCAAGGTCATCTACCATGAATACAAACGCATCGTTAGAAACACATTGGATTGCTAAACGAACGGTCTGACCAACGTAGGCATTCAATGGATAGCTATATTTGGTCCAGGTAATCGGGGCTTCAATATAGTTTGCTCCTGAAATAATTGTGAAATTCGATGGTTCAGCACCGGTTGTAGAGACACCAACTTTAAATCTCTCAAGACCATACTGATCTGTTACTGATTTTCCCCAGAATGAAAACAAAAGACCCGGGGTTACGGTAATCGGCTCGGTTATTAGCCAGTCGTTGTTGGGAGGAGTTGTTGCTGCAAAGCAACCTAAATATTTGCTGCCACTATGGGGTAACCAAGCCTCAGAGGTTAGGGCTGGTGATGTTGCTGACGGATTAAATACAATAAAGGAACCAACGTATCCTTGATTTGGGAAGGTAACATTTTGGATTGAGTAAGTTGCAGAGCCGTCAACATCTACCATGGTGTAATTTCCTATGTTTTGGATAATAAAGTTTTCGTATGACTCCATGTCGTCTATGGTCGCTTGGAAATTATTCCAGCTGAAAAGAGCATTATTACCTTGCTGGGTTACCATCAAACCATAGGGTTCATTGATTATTTCAATCAATTGGGCTGAATGAGAAAGTCCTGTATTGTTGATATTGATGCCGGTAGCATTGTAGGGATTAAATCCTGCAAGAGTAATGGTTAGGTCATAGACGCCTCTCCATACTGCAGGGAAGGTAACTCCAGTAGCTCCTGATGTTAACGTGTATACGTGTTGTGGATCTCCATCCTGATTAACCAGTGTAACAACAGCGTTAGTTGCAGGATCATTGGAGTTGGTAGTTATGTTCACCGTGAACGCAACTTCCATGTCTTTCGGGAGAACATTTGACAATACAGCGGGTGAGGTTACTCCGTTTGTGTAATTTGCAACCACAGCGTATTGGTATAATCCCGATGCTAGTGCGTTCCAAGTATTGTCAATGTAGAATGTGTCTGCAACGTTGGTTGCCAATTGTGTCCATTCAGACGGATCTTGTCCTTGCAATAAGCGATATACGGTATAGTTTTCAAATGATTTGGGCATGCTGTTCTGAGCCACTGAATACGCACCGTTTTCTTTTGCTGTTGAGAACATATTGCTGTATTGACCCTTAATTTTTACATTTTCAAGGTCAAATTTGGGTTGTGAAGCCAATAATTCGGAAATTAAAGTGCTTTGTTTAACTCCTAGCATTTTAGCATTATCAACCCAGGCTGCAATATTCCAGTTATAGGTTAGCGAAGGTGCAAGTTGTGTTAATGTTGACCAAGTTCCTTGGAAATACATCATATTTCCAAACCCTTCTACTTGTGGTCCTGCGTCAGTACCTGCAGGATATCCGGTAGTGGTGTTTACGTTATAGCCAATCCACAATTCTTGAGTGTCGTCTATGATAAAGGGGGTGGTTAGGATAACTTCGTTCCAGGCAGCAATTGTTGGGTTGGATACCACTTGTGAATAAGCAAGGGTTGCCGGTGCAGAAGGAGTGCCTCCTGTCCAGATGCGAATAGTATAGGTTGCTGCTGCTTCGTTCGGGTAGAATTGTATTTTTGTAATTGACATTCCTCCAACCTCAAGTGCCTGAAGATTTGCAGGCGAGTAGCGATGAGCTACATCAAAGTTGGCTGCACTACCAGTTCCTACTGAAGTGTAATTCGTGCCATTATCCCACTTTAACCATTGAGGCGATCCTGTTGGCCCGGCAAATGGGTCAAACCATGTTACCAAGGCATTGTCGTTCACTATTGCTGCAGTAACTCTTTTGGGAGGATATGGAATTTCGTTCAAAATAATGTTTTGGGTTACATTACCATTTTCTACAGTGATGTTTAATACAGCATCTTGATATCCGGTTTTTTGAGCTGTTAAGACATAAGTCAACCCTTCACCATAAACATTTGCGAATTCATAATAACCATTAGCATCGGTAGTGGCAACATAATTTTCATATCCTTCTAATTTTACATTAACTCCTTCCAATGGCAGATTGGTATCGCTGGCCGTAATGGTCCCACTCACGGTGTACTGTTGAATAGGATTGAGAACCATATCCACAATGGTAGTGTCATCGGCAACAACCGTAACATTTTCAGCGGTGTCGTTATGATATCCCTGTTTGCTGAAAACAATATTGTAATTTCCCGGTTGAAGATAACTTAGTCTATAAAAACCGCTGGCATTAGTAAGTTTTGAGGATTGGCTTCCAATGATTTGAACTTTTACTCCCGCAAGCGGGTTGCCCTCTGAAGTTACAGTACCTTCAACAAAGCCTAATCCGGCAGTTGAGAAGAAAAGAGTTGTGTTCGGAACCCAACTGATAACAGTTCCGGCACTTGTTGGAGTAACGTTGGGATCAAATTGTGTGTCTGATGAGTATCTTCTGGTGCAGTTAGATCCGGGAACTTCGGTTCCGTAAAAACTATCGGAAGAGGAGTAATAACTGGGGTCAAATCCACGATAAGTGTAGATAACAAGGTTACCGCCCTGATATACATATTGATTTTGGAGGGTAATCAAAATATCGTTAACTCCGCCGGGGGTATTTATATTTCCATCATAAACCAATGTTAATGTTGATGGATCAATCCATCCGTTTGACATATTGGTTTCAGTAGTTTCACCAATCCATATTTTTACCGGTTTTTGGCCTATGGTGCTTGTTGCAAAGTTGTTTTTGTATGCAATGGCAGTTATTATTCCGCCGGCGATTCCTAATTGAGCAGGAGTGTAAATTGTTTGTGAAGCGCTATTTTTATAATAATAATCGAATGGAATTCGCGAAGGTGGGAAAGTATTGGCTTCACCGACTTGCGTTACAAAAGTTCCCGCAGGATAAACCTGGATGTTTTTTAGAGCTGTCTGATTATTGGTAAGGACTTCATCTGCTGCGAATACAACCACGCCAAGAACAGAAATATTTCCGGGAGTTGTCGGTGTCCACGTAATAGGAATGTTGAATGTAGATCCTGTAGTGAGGGTTACTCCCGGAGAAGTAGCTAAAACATTGTTATCGTTATCTCGCAGTTCAACGGTATAATCAACACCTGCAACATCGGAAGATCCCCAGTTTTTTACGGTAACCGTGAATTCTTGTTCTATACCCTGAGTTGCGAAAGAAGATCCGTTCAACGAAACAGCCTCTAAATCGTTTGATGCGGGAATATAACAGGAAACAGTGGCTTTCCAACCCGGTTTGACGATAATATTATCTGAAGTAAACATAAATGTAAGAGCACCTTGAGCATTCGAGGCAATGTAAGGATTTGCAGGGATCGTGGTTCCGGTAAGATTAGCCAACTGGGGATCGTTGGTTGAAGTTCCGTCGTAAATTTTTAGAAAATCATAGTTATTCTCAACGCTGAATTCTGTAAATTGAACCTTGATTTTTGCACCAGCAGTTGCCGGAAGAAGAGTTAGCGTGAAATTTTCGTAGTTTGCATAATCACCAGTTGCCCCCCCTGAGTCATAAAAAAAGGCACTGCAGGTGGTAACCGTTCCATTTTGCATCAAAATGTCGTCTTTTGATGCTGTCACAACACGTTTTTTTTGTTCTTTGCTTTCTTTTGCAGCTAAGGCCTCTTTTTCGGCTTTCATTTTTGCCAGGGTTTCGGCATCAAATGTTTGCCCTGAAAGACCAAACCACATAAACAAAGCTGTGGTTAGAAGTGTAAGTCTTCTCATGATTTTGAATTTTTTGGTTAATACTAAAAATGACTTTCATCACCTGCGAATATATTGTTTTTTTTTTGTTGTTGTATTAGAATTGTCTTTTTTTTTTGATTTTTTTTGGGTTCTTTATATCAAGTGTGTGGGAACTTTTTTGGTATATTTATTGAGCCTATTACTTTACGTTTATCAGGAGATTTGTGAAAATAGAGGTCTTACAATTCGGAAAAACCGACGAGCTTTGGATGGAAGAAGGAATTTGCCAATACCAACAGCGAATTCAACGAATGAATCCACTAACCGTAATCACTTTACCGGAATCAAAATATAAAGGGAAAGATCTTCGTAGTTTAAAAATTGACGAGGGAAAAAGTTTGCTGAAACGCTTAAACGCTAACGATTTTGTGGTTTTGCTCGACGAAAAAGGTAAAACTTTTACTTCCAATGAATTTGCTGAATGGATACAACAAAAACAAATTAGTCAAAAAAAAATTGTTTTTGTGATCGGAGGTGCTTATGGTTTTTCCGATGAGGTTTATCAAAAAGCCGATTTTATGTTATCGCTCTCACCCATGACCTTTTCTCATCAATTAGTAAGAGTACTATTTATGGAGCAACTTTATCGAGCTTTTGCCATTATCCATAAAATTCCTTATCATCACGATTAATCAAGCTATGTTGCGTCAACAAATAAAAACCGCTTTTCTAGTATCGCTTTTATTTTATGGATTTTCCATACTAACCGGTAAGGTGTTTTTATTGTTTAATCAACAGGATCCCGATACACAACGCATAGAAAAATTTGTTCATAAAAAGCTTTATACACTTGAGGTTGCGCTAAACATGATTGAAGTTTCGTATCAAAATCATGATACACTTAGTAAAATCCTATCCAATTATGAGCAAACCGAGCAAATCTATGTTGCTATTTATCGAAATTGGAATTTAAGGATCTGGCCAACCGAAAGAATTGCGATTCCTGAAGTATATAATCCTGATATTTTTTCTTCCTCTTTTATAAAACTGGGCAATCAATTTTTTTTGGTAGCACAGAAACGGGTCAACAACGTTGATTTGGTTGCTTTAGCCCTTATTAAACAGCAATTCGAACTGGAAAGTGAGTATCTGAAGGATGGTTTTGTGGCGGGTTTTCCTTTAGAAAATAATTATCGAATCACAACGAATATTTTTTCCGATTACAGAATTTATGATCCCGGCGGACATTATCTTTTCTCCCTTGAGAAACACACTCCTGTAGTTCTACCCTCGTGGCAACAGTGGATTGTTTTTTTTCTTTTCCTCTCTTTCATCGTTGGTTTGTATCGTTTGGTAGAAGGATTGTCTGAGTATTGTTTGTTGCGGTTAGGTGTTTACTCGGGGTTATTGGCTACTGTAGTTTTTTTTATTTTGGCTCGTCTCTTTTTTACCTTAGGAACTATTCCGGAAATTTTGCGACAACATGAAATTTTCAAACCAATTTTATATTCTTCCGGGATTTTCGCTCCTAATTTTGGACAAAGTATTTTAAATATCTTGTGGTTGTTTCTTTTTGCATTGTTTTTATGGCAAAAGAAAAATCTTTTTGTCACACAATTTCAATCTAGACATTTAACCACGCTACATTTAATTTTTTGGGTGATCTTGTCAGCCCTGATTATTAATCATCTTAATCTGTTTATCCGCGATATCATACTTGATTCGACCATTTCTGCCGAAATGTATCGGGTTTCTGAATTATCGGTGTATAGTTTTCTTTCGGTTTTCCTGGTTTTAATCTATATAGCTGTATATGTTTTACTTGTATCCTTCAGCTACTATTTGTTCCGGTCGAAGTTTTCTCCTTTAACTATTTTCATCAATCAAATCGTTGGTGCAGTAATTATCTTTTTGCCCTTTTTGATATACGTGCAGTTGATTCACTCGTGGGTTGTTCTTTTTTACAACGTAATCAATTTTTTGATTTATCTCTATTTCCAAAATAAAATCACAAAATACACCTTAGCTTCACTGCTTGCCGCTGCAACCACCGTATTTCTTATTGTTCAATCTTCGTTCTACACAGAGAAAAAGTGGATTGAGTCGGGAAAAGTATTGGCTTATCAGCTAGCTTTTTCCGATGATTTAAAAACAAATATTCAACTCGAAAAGATTTCTTCTTCAATTGCCTCCGACACAGTTTTGTTTCGGTTGATTACTGCGAATAAGGGCGATTTTGTCCGCGCGTCAAACTACTTAAACAGTCAATATTTCACAGAATTGTTTCGCAACTATAACGTAACGCTTCAGTTTTTTAAGCCGAACGATAGTCTTTTTGTTGATACTAGTGTTACACAATGGCAACCGTGGAAAGCCTTCTACCAAAACCTTGTTTCTAATTGGGGGATTCCGATAGAAAAGTCAGCGTTTTATCGCATCAATCGCAGTAGTGGGTTTCTCAGATTTGTAGGTATTCACTCGCTAGAATCGTTAAATTTACCCTACAGTTTGGTTGTAGAAATTGAAACAAAACCTTTGGATTTTAATCGAGGTATCCATTCGTATGTTTTAAAAGGTCGTTTTGGATTTCCTAGCTGGCATAAAGATCTTTCGTATGCCTTTTATTATCGAAATCAATTGATATCCAAAAGCGGAAAATATGATTTTAAGATGATTGCTCCGGCACATTTCTCGGAGTTACAAAACAATCCGCAGTTTTTCACTGATGCTTTGCATAGGTATATTGCATTTCGATACTCTTCCGATCAAGTGGTTTTATTGGTTGAACAAAAGCCACGTTTTTTTGATTATCTAATATGGTTTTCCTATGTCTTTATCCTTTACTACCTCACAATTGCGCTGATTTCGTTAATGCTCATTCGTGGGGCATTGAAAAACTATTTTTCTTTAAACCTCAGGCATCGAATTCAATTATATATGTCGGTGGGGCTTATGTTGGCAATCGTAATTATCGGTTCGGGAAGTATTTATTTTAATTTCAGAAGTTCAAAACAAAAATATCTGGAAACCGTTAATGAAAAGATTGTTTCAGTGTCGCAGGAAATCAGTCGTTATTTCTTAAAAGTAAACGATTTGCACAAATACGACGACAACTATGTTCACTTTTTGCTGCGGCACTATTCCACTGTTTTTAACACCGATATAACGCTGTATGATGCCGGAGGGTCGCTTGTGGCCACCTCGCGTCGGGAGCTTTTTGACGAACAGATTGTGGGTTCCAAAATGAATTTTTCAGCCTATTTGCAGCTAAGTCAAAAAAACGAAAGCCGCGTATTGGTGATTGAGCGAATAGGAATCTTACCTTACTATAGTGCCTACTTTCCTTTGTTGAATAGCTATGGGAAGGCTATTGGTTTTTTAAATTTGCCTTTTTTTACGCACGATAGAGCCTATGCGGCCGAATTGACTTCGGTTTTGGTTGCTTTGGCAAATATCAGCGTGCTGTTGCTTTTGATTTCGATGGCAATTTCGTTTGTAATTGCTAAAATGGTGACAGAGCCATTGCATGTTTTGCGATCAAGCCTTCAAGGATTCGACATTGCAAAAAAGAACGCACCAATTCATTATAGCCGTAAGGATGAAATTGGCGATTTGGTTCGAGAATATAACCGGTTGATTGATGAACTTATGGAAAAAACCGCCATGTTGGCACAAACAGAACGTCAAAGTGCTTGGCAAACTATGGCGAGGCAGGTAGCCCATGAAATAAAAAACCCATTAACCCCAATGCGATTAAACATTCAGCTTCTTCAAAAAGCCTGGGACGATAAGGTCCCTGATTTTGACAGTCGGATGAAAAAAGTTTGTCGTACCCTGATTGAACAAATTGACACTTTATCGGAAATATCCAACGAGTTTTCGAATTTTGCCAAAATGCCGGCTGAAAAAGTTGAAACCTTAAATCTTGAAGAATTAAGCCGCTCGGCTATACAATTGTTTGACCAAACTAAGAATGTGCAATTTCGTTTTGAAAATCAATGTCCTTTTGAGCCCTTCATTCGTGGCGATCGTAATCAGATGTTGCGAGTTTTTACAAATTTATTTAAAAATGCAGTTCAGGCCATTCCCGAAGATCGGCTTGGTTTGATCGAAGTAAAAATATTTCCTGAAGGTTCCGACATTGTAATTTCCATATCCGATAACGGTGAAGGAATTCCCGACGAGATGCAAAAGAAAATATTCCAACCCAACTTTACTACTAAATCAAGTGGGATGGGATTGGGGTTAGCTATGGTAAAGAATATTGTGATGGCTATGTCAGGAACGATTTGGTTTGAAACGGAATCCAACAGGGGAACTACCTTCTTTATTCGCTTCCCGGGGGAATGAGACCGTCTGATTTCTTTTGTTTGTGTTTTTTTTGTTTCATATAATCCATCAAGGTTTTGATATTAGTGCGTTTCCCGAATAGATATAGAATATCGTCAGCTTCAATAATTAAATCGCCCGGAAGTTGAGTAATGTGTTTATTATTGCGGAGAATTGCCAGGATTGTTACTGAAAAATTCTTTCTTAAATCAAGATCGTGAATAGATTTGCCAACAATGGATGTGAATTCGTTTAAAACACGAACGGAAACTATTTCAACATCGGGAATTGAAAGCGATAGCGGCGAATCTTGAAATTTTGGGTTTTCACTACAGAGCAATTCATATCGATTTGTCCGAAGGCAACCAACAAATTCTTCAATAATCGATCGTGGAACCAAATATTTCTTTAAAACCGTTGAGAAAATCTCAATTGAAGTTTCATATTCTTCGGGAATAACCTCGTCGGCACCCAATAAAACCATATCGTTTATGTTAGATTCGTAACGCGTTCGAACTACAATATGAACAATTTCTGATAATTTCCGAATGTTAATAATAATAGCTTTTGCCGTGGTTATGTCCGAAATCGCAATCACCACAATTCGAGCTAAATCAACTTTTACCTTTTCAAGAATAATTTCACTCGAGGCATCGCCGAAAATAACGGGCTCGTTGAGTTTTTTTAATTCCTCAACCACCTGTGGGTCGATTTCTACAATGATATAGGGGATAGCCGCAAATTTTGCCGCACGAGCCAAGTTTTTTCCATTTAATCCGTAACCGATAATTACAATATGATCCGATAAGGTTAGCTCGTTAGAATGGGCATGTTTGATTTTCGAAAGATTAAAGAGTCGTTTACGGATCGGTTGGGGAACCGGTAGATGGATAAAAGTGTTTGCAATCTGCTCAGACCGATTTATAAGGAATGGAGCAACTCCCATGGAAACTAAGGATACTGCCAGAAAAATTTGATAAATCTCTCCATCGATCAGTTTATACGATAAGCCAATTCCTGCAAGGATAAATGAAAACTCTCCAACTTGAGCCAGGTTAATACCGTACTTGATCGCAGTTTTGGCATGATAACCCAACCAACTAAGAGAAAAGAATCCGAGTAGCGATTTCAGGAAAACAACTATTATCGAAATTCCAAAAATCAAAAAGATATTTTCAATCAGAAAATGAATATTTAGGAGCATCCCGATGGAGACAAAGAAGAAACTAATGAAAATCTCACGGAAGGGCACGACATGAACCGTAACTTGGTGATTATATTCCGATTCTGAAATAATCAAGCCGGCAATAAATGCTCCCAACGCCAGCGATAAACCAAGGGTTGAGAAAAGAAAAGCTGTGGCAAGACAAAGGAATAAAATGGTTAAAATGAATAGTTCCTGGTTGCTGCTTAACACAATTCTTTTAAGAATTTGTGGTACGATATATCGTGAAGAAACATAGACGAAAACTAAAATACCGAAAAATTTTACCACTAAGTATAACAGCTCCAATGATATGTTACCATTCTCTCCCGCCAATAGTGGAATGAGCAAAAGCATGGGCACCGCTAAAAGGTCTTGATAGATTGCCGTACCAATAGTTATTTTATCGGAAAGTCCGGGGTTAATCTTTTTTGCTTTTAATGATTTAAGGATGATAGCCGTGGAACTTAGCGACAGTAAAAAACCCATAAAAACTGCAAAAGCAGCAGGAAATCCGGAAAAAAAAATGATTACGAAAGAAGTTAAAACAACTAATGCCGCAAAGAGATTTCCTCCCAAAAAAATGGGCTTTTTGAGTGGCTCGATGTTTTTAATCGAAAACTCAACACCAATGACAAAAAGAAGAAAAACAATCCCGATTTCAGCAAAAATCGAAACATCATTGTGCATGGGAATGATGGATAACCCATGGGGACCGATTATAGCCCCGGTTATAAGAAAGACAAGAATCGAGGGTACTTTGAAACGATATAAAAATAGCGATAATAGGATTGAAACTCCAATTATGATTACAATTTCTTTTAAAATTGGGATTTCGATCATCGTTACTCTTCAAAAAAGAATTCACCCTTTTCTTCAATGATGCTTCCCAGAACAATAACGTTTGCTCCAGCATCAAACAATGCATCAGCTTCCTGACGATTTTTTACTCCACCACCCACAATAATAGGTATCGAAACGTTTTTGCGGATGAGTTGCAGTGTCTCTAAAGGAATTGGAGAGCGAGCCCCCGACCCGGCTTCCAAATACAAGGCCTTAAGGCCAAGCATTTCTCCGGCAATAGCTGTGGCGATGGCTAAATCGGTTTTTGAACGAGGCAAAGGCATGGTTCCGCTCATGTAGGTTACCGAGCACGTAGTCCCGTTTTCGAAAAGCATATACCCGGTAGGGATAGTTTCTATTCCCATCCGTTTTATTTGTGGCGCCGCAATTACGTGATGCCCTATCAAATATTCGGGATTGCGCCCCGAAATTAACGACAAAAACAAAATAGCGTCAACATGCGGAGTTAGTTGAATCACACTTCCGGGAAATAGAATCAACGGCAGATCGGTCAGTTGTTTGATCTTTTTGGCAATCGTATCTATTTGATTAAAAATCAGACTTCCACCTAGAAACACAGCCGATAGTTTTTCACAAATAGATTGATTTTTAAACAGATTTATGTGAACTTCACCAAATTTGTCGGGATCGATTAAAACAACAAGGTTGCGATTATTGTTGAAGAGACGTTGAAAAACTAAATGTTTGGAGGATAGGTTAGCCATGTCACCTTATAGCCGTTTACGGTTTTTAGTTTAATGTTTCCAAGGTAATGATTTTTTTTTAAATAGTGTGCTGATATATCACCTTCATTGAAATCAGATACGGGTTCAATGATAATATCACGTTTAAAATCTACATTTTCGTCATCGAAAAGTTTAAAGATAGTTTCCTTACAACACCAATAGACGGTTAATTGTTCCGACGATTGGGCATATATAAGCTCCTGATCTGAAAATGCACGATGAGCAACTTTCAGGATTCGAGGCGTTACTTTTTCAATATCGAGAGCACAAAGTTTTTTTGATACCATTACACCAACCATTTCAAACGAATGGGAGATGCTGATAAATTGATTCGATAAAACGGGCTTTCCGGAAGGTAGGTAAGCTATAATGTCTGTTATGTTCAATTCATTTTGCAAAAGGAAGCGTGATGCTAACCACTCAATCCGCCGTTTGGGGTGCGATATTTTTTGCAAAAATTCCGATTCTTTGTCGGATAAAGATGTTTTTTGGGTAAAGTAATCTTCTGATTCATTGATGTGCCAAAGCACAACGGAAATCTCGGAGTCTGTTTGTTTGTAGCTCAGAGGCATTCTATTTCCACTCCAACGTATTTATTATGTGGGTTATATTTCGTTGAGCAAAATCAATCAAAGGCATCAGCGAATCTTCATTGGGACGTCCGTGAATGTAGAATGTTCCTCGGAAAAAATGACGTGTTGAGTCGGTTACGTAAAATTGAAGATTTGTTGCCACGTTGCCTCTTAATCGATAGAGGATTCCAAATACTTTTCGCTTAGAATCATTTATCGGAATTTCATCAATGGCCGTAGCTTTTACTGTGTGTTTAAACGCCATGTAATGTGCGTCTTCCGACAGTTGAAATAAGTTTGAATTTATTGGTTTATAACTACAATGAAGTGTGAGTTTATACGTTGGGTACGATAGATCAAACCAATACTCTCCTTTGGGAGACTCTTTTTGTACTATAGGCATGTAGATAGGTTTCTCAAAACTGCCAAAAGGTAGATCGATTTTTTGAAACTGTTCCTCCGGTAATGAGAAACGCAAATAACCGATGGGTCGTGGAATATAATTTTCTTCGCATCCCGCAAGCGTTAACACACAGACAAACAAGAGAGCTATCGGTCGGAACATGTTTGATTATTGAGTTGACTCACTGTTTAGTAGGGTTACTTGAATTTTTTTAATTCTACGATGATCCACGGCTTCAATTTTAAACTCAAATGGGTCGATTCGTATCACATCGTATTGACGAGGCATTTCTCCGGTTTGTTCAAGAATAAAACCGGCCAATGTGTCGGCATTTACATCGTTAAATAGGTCGCCCTCGTAATTTAATATCCGACAAAAATCGTTGATTGAAGTTTTTCCTTCAAAGATAAAAGTATTCTGATTTACTTTGGTATAACTATATTCTTCTTCATCGTATTCATCACTGATATCCCCAATAATTTCTTCTATGATGTCTTCAAGCGTAACAATTCCTGAAGTGCCGCCATATTCATCAACCACGATAGCCATATGAATGTGTTTTTCCTGAAGCTCGGTTAATAAATCGTTGATGGGTTTGTTTTTTGGAACGAAATAGGGGGGACGAATAAGGCTTTGCCAGGCAAAAGAGTCGGGCTTATCTAAGTAGGGCAAAAGATCTTTAATGTATAAAATTCCTTTAATGTTATCAAGGGATTCATGATAGACGGGCAATCGAGAGTAACCCGAACTTTGAACAATATTTAGCAATGAATGAAACTTGGTTTTGATTTCAATGGTCACCAAATCAACCCTTGGTCGCATGATCTCACTGGCCTCAATTGAAGAGATTTCTACCAAACCTTTTAAAATTTCTTCTTCGTCGGAACTTACATTTCGAGTAAGCTCAATGGCTTTTGAGAGGTCTTCGGGAGATATAGTTTCTGACGGTTGAACTTTTTGGTGAATGATTCGGGTGCTTTTTGATAATCCTTTACTCAATGGTCCAAGGAGCTTGGTTATGGTAAACAGAGGTCCTGAAATATACAGTGCAAATTCATGGTTTCTGGCTGAGGCAAAGACTTTGGGAATTATTTCACCAAAAATTAATAAGAAAAAAGTTATGCCAATTATTTGAATCAAAAAACTCAATAAGGGGTTTTGGTTCAAATCAAAAAACTGATTAGTTAAGTATGTTGATATCAGCACAATGGAAATGTTGACCATGTTGTTGCTGATCAATATGGTTCCCAAAAGATTGTGGGGGTGTTGAAGCAATTTTGCAATCTTATCTCCTTTACTAGGATTTTTTTTACGAATCGAATCAATATCCGAAGGAGTTAAAGAAAACAACGCTGATTCTGTTCCGGAGATTAATCCTGAAAGAATAAGGAAAAACAAAACCAGAAATATCCCTAGAATTATATCGGGTGAAAATAAAACGACCGAATTCACTGTTGTTTCCACCGAAGAAGGGTCAATGTCCAAGGATCAAAAAGTTTGGTTAAAAATAATTTTTAACGATAGATTAAAATGGCAAATCGTCGGTCGATTCACTAAACGAACTCATGTCTTGCGCGGCAGAAGGTGGAGCAATATTGCTATCCGAATTTTGTGATGGTGCTGCCGGTGTGCTATCTTGAGTCCGCGGACGTGATAGAAGTTCTAAACGATCGGTGAATATTTCGGTAATGTACTTATCTTGATTGTTTTGTTGATATTTGCGTGTGCGTATTTTTCCTTCGATGAAAAGCTGAGTTCCTTTTTTTACGTAATCCTCCACCACTTTTGCCGTGTTGCCGGAAACTATAATATTGTGCCACTCAGTACGTTCTTGCAGATTCCCGTCTCTATCGCGATAACGTTCGGTGGTTGCTAATGGAAAAGATGCTATGCTGCCGTTATCGAAATGTTTAACTTCAGGGTCTTTCCCAACATTTCCCAATAAAAAAACTTTATTCACTGACATAAAATTAGAATTTAAAATTTACGTAAAGATATAACATCTTTTAAAAATGGAAAAATTATGTGTCCAATTTTTACTCGTTGTCATCTGAATGCCATTCGCAGAAACTGGTGAAAGTTTCGTGAAGTTTTAAACTGTGAAGTTTTACGTTTGTTGGAAGTTGGTTTTTAAGTGTTAAGGCAAAGTCGATAATTAAGTTTTCGCAAGTTGGCTCAAAGTTCTTTATAATGATTTTGCCGTTATAGTTTTCAAGAAAAGAATCATGATAAGCTTTTTCTGAGACTACTAGAGCATGGTCGTACACTTCAATAATGGATTTATGAATCAAACGCTTCAAATTCCCAAAATCCATTACCATACCAAGTTCGGGGCTGTTTTCTTCTGTATTGGGAGTCCCTAAAAGAGTTACAAAAAGTCGATAGCTATGCCCATGAATGTTTTTGCAAGCACCTTGATGTGTTCTCAATAAGTGCGACATTTCGAACGAGAATTCCTTAGTGATTCTGATACGCGAAGTACTAAACATTTTAACTTTGTGATTTATTGGTGCAAAATTACTATTTTTAAAGGCATAAAATAATATAATGATAAAACTTTGAGCTAATGAACGGTATCGCTAAAACTGAAATACTGAGCAATTGGACTTTGTGGGACTTAATCGAAAAATTTCGTGACGGAAAAATTCTAGTTCCCCTTTTTCAGCGAAATTATGAATGGGAAAAATCGAAAGTTGTTTCGTTACTCAATAGTATTTACAAGCATTATCCCATTGGAACATTTTTTCTTTGGGAAGCCGAACCGCAATATCGTTCGTTCATTCGCATTATGGATGATATTTCAAAAAACGTTACATCTTCAGATGAGTGCCTGTTTATTCTCGATGGGCAACAACGCATCTTATCGGTGTATCGAGTTGCCCTGGGATTACATTGCGATGGTATTGATTATTCAAAGATTGTTTTTAATCCCGCCCGACATAAGTTTAAGGTATCAACCGGAAAAACCGAAAAATATAATTATCCGGTTTATTTTCTTTTTGACGAGAAAAAGCATCAAGAAATCTTTACGGAGCTATTGAACGATTCAAAACGTATTGCCGAAACTTGGAATGAAGCTCGTCAAATCATGATGAATTATCCGATGAGTATTGTCAAAACTTCAGGGTTTAATATCGATGAAGTTGTCGAAATTTTTGAACGAATCAACCAAGGCGGGAAAAAACTCACAACTTTCGATTTGATTCATGCAACAACATGGAGTACAGATTTTGATTTAAGAACAAGAATTCAACAATTTAATGAAGCTTACCGTTCGAAAAAAATTGGCTCTTTGAGTGAAAAGATTTTTACCTATTCCCTTGCTATGAATGCTTTTGATGATTGTAAGGCCAGTTCTCAGTTAAAATTAACGCCTACTATTGCAAAAAATATTTGGTCAAGAACCCGAACTGCATTAGGTCATGCAATCGATTTTTTGCAACAAATGGGTTTAAAATCAGACTTGTCGAGCTATCAAACACATCTTGTAGTTATTCAATACTATTATTTTAAATGCAATCAACCGATTCCCGACAAACATCGAAAAACTATTGAAAAATGGTTTTGGGATACTCGTTTCTCCAAACGATATAGCACTATGGCTCACAGTCGGATAAAAGAAGATGCTCTTTGGATGGTAGCCCTTATTGAAAATGAATAACTTCCCACAATTATTCAGATATAAGGATTCTTGTTTGGGTTTTCATAAAATTTTTGTCAAGAATGATTCCCAAAAATTTTATTAAGCCCAAAATTGTCATTAGAACTCGAATAATGGAGGTGAGTTGATATTATTTACCCCCAACCATAATCCCGTAAACCATTCTCGTCTTTTCATCGCCAGGGATAATTTCAAAATTCGTTGGTTCCCGT
>Ga0208198_1000440_pt1 | contig 46739 bp, 36 predicted proteins | sample AD_JPNTR2_MetaG_FD_184446 | JGI IMG/M metagenome (GOLD analysis project Ga0208198, IMG submission 184446) | Active sludge microbial communities of municipal wastewater-treating anaerobic digesters from Japan - AD_JPNTR2_MetaG (SPAdes) (version 2) | ecosystem: Engineered > Bioreactor > Anaerobic...
CGACTGGCCAAATACCATTCAGATTGTTAGAGATTTGCAACCGGATGCAGTAATGTTCAGTGATGCAGGCCCTGATGTGCGGTGGGTTGGAAATGAAAGGGGGATAGGCAGTCTGACAAACTGGTGTTTGCTGAACAGGGACGAGATGTATCCGGGCGGACCTTTTGCAAAGATACTCGGCCAGGGTCATGAAGATGGTAAATACTGGGTTCCGGCAGAAGTGGATGTCTCAATCCGACCCGGCTGGTTCTGGCATGCCAGAGAAGATACAATGGTAAAGTCGCCTGAAAAACTGCTGGATATTTACTATACGTCTGTTGGCAGAAATTGCAACCTGATACTGAATGTGCCACCCGATAAGAGAGGGCTTATTCATGAAAACGATGTAAAATCGCTTCTGGGATTTAAGGCACTTCTCGACAGGGAATTTGCAAATGAGCTTGCCCGTGGGAAGAAGGTCTCTGCCTCAGATACAAGGGGAAGGAAGTTTTCACCAGCAAATGTTAATGATGGTAATCCTGAAACCTTCTGGGCAACAAATGATAATGTGACTTCGGCAGATATAACTATAGATTTAGTTAAAGAAACCGAGGTGAATCGTATTCTTATGCAGGAGTATATAAAGCTGGGACAGAGGGTACAGGAATTTAAAGTTGAAGCGCTATCCGATGGAAGCTGGAAAGAAGTTGTAAAAGGGACAACAATAGGTTACAGGATAATAAGAAAATTTCCAACCATTAAAGCTTCAAAGATTAAGGTAACTATATTGAGATCTAAAGCCTGCCCGGTAATTTCCAATATAGAACTTTACAGGGCGCCGGGTGATTGAGTTTATCGTATTTATTTTTGGGGCACTCCTACTGTTTGTGCAAGGAGAATCACCTGATTTGATCTCAGACCCATCTCTGGTGCCAGTTTCTCCTTTGGAACAAGTCCGCGCACCACGCAACCCAGGTTGGCAGAGGCACAGTAGAGGTAAACATTCTGTGCTATAAATCCGCAGTTTGCATACGACCACCAGAGGTCTGCGTCAGCAATTTTATCCCCTTCCTTTTTTCCGGTTTTGCCCATATCAGCGACATACACAAGGTTAACGGGTGCCTTACCTACAAAGTCCTGGGTGCCTGTCAGGCTACGGATGTCGCGGTTATGAATCTGTTTAAGTCTGTTATTTTCAGCGTCGTAAAGATAGAGTCCGCTTTGCAGGGTTACATATACATCTATTTCCTGAATATTTCTTGCGGATGGGGCAGTGCGTTTCTTTTCCTCAGGCCGATTGATACCCCATGCTGCCCAGAGAAGGTCTGATAGTTGCTGCAGTGATAGATTTTCGCCTGTAAAAGTGCGGGTTGTCTGACGTTCATTAAGTGCCTGCATCAGAGGTTTTCCGCCCTGTTTAACGGGTGGAGGCAGAAGGATGTCCTGTGCTGAAATTACTGTAACAATAGAACAGGACAGAAGTACTGTTAAAAGTCTGATCTTAACTGAACTTTTCATGGCTTTAAAATTTATGAAATGTTAGATATGCTCAGAAAATCTACTACTCTATCCTGAACATTTTAGCAATTTTCACCACTCCGTTTACTTTTGCCGTGAGACTTTTCCAGTCTTTCTTCTGTACAATTTCCTTAGTTATAAGGTTGGAGCCTATTCCCACACAAGTAACACCGGCTTCGAACCATTCCCTGAGGTTTTCAAGAGTAGGTTCCACACCGCCGGTAGGCATAATGCTTGTCCATGGGCATGGGCCTTTGACTGCCTTTACAAAATCTGGTCCGCCGGTAGCAAGTCCCGGAAATATCTTCACTATCTCAGCGCCAAGTTCTTCAGCCTGGTTTATTTCAGACAGCGAACCGCACCCGGGTATCCAGAGAATTTTTCGCCTGTTGCAGACTTTTGCCATCTCCGGGTTCAGGATAGGCGATACAATAAAGTTGGCACCTGCCTGAATATATATAGCTGCAGTGGCTGCGTCAACCACAGAGCCGGCACCGAGTATCATATCGGGTAACTCTTTTGAAGCCCACCTGTTGAGTTCACTGAACATCTCATTTGCAAAATCGCCACGGTTGGTAAATTCAAAAACCTTTATGCCACCGTCGTAAATAGCTTTTATAACGTTCTTGCAAATATCTGTATCTTTATTATAGAAGATGGGCACAACGCCCGTCTCACGCATTTTCAGAATAACATCAATTCTACTAAAACGTGCCATAACTTTAATGTTGTGTTACAAATGTACCTAAAATAGTTTTAAAAGCAAGAGGATTTAAACAGGAGAGAGATATTAAGGACTGAGGTAAAAGAATTTTTTTACCTTTATGCCATTACACCCCTTATTGTGTTTTTATGGCACTGAACTATATCTGGATAGCATTTTTTCTTATTGGCTTTCTGGTGGCGCTCGGGCAACTGATATTCGCTGGTAATACTCAGATATTCAACGAGCTGGTTAATGCTGCCTTTTCAAATGCCAGGACAGGCTTCGAGATTTCGCTCGGGCTCACAGGTGCTCTTACTTTATGGATGGGATTGATGAAGGTTGGTGAGAGAGGTGGCGTAGTATCGATTCTTGCAAAATTAACAGCTCCTCTTTTCAGAAGGCTTTTCCCGGGTCTACCTTCAGGGCATCCTGCTTATGGCTCAATAATGCTGAATATTGCTGCTAATATGCTGGGTCTCGACAATGCTGCTACTCCCGTGGGGTTGAAAGCGATGAGTGAAATGCAGGAAGTCAATCCCAAAAAAGATACAGCCTCCGATGCCCAGATAATGTTTCTGGTTCTTAATACTTCAGGACTTACAATAATCCCGGTGAGTATAATGGTTTACAGGTTTCAGCTGGGTGCGGCAAATCCCTCTGATATTTTTATTCCTATTCTCATTTCTACTTTTATCTCGACAATTGCCGGTTTAATCGCAGTGGCTGTGGTACAGAAAATCAATCTTTTCGACAGGGTAGTGCTGGCTTATCTGGGTGGAATCACGGCAATAATTGCAGGAATTATTATTTATTTCAGTACTCTTTCTAAAGATCAGATAACGGAGGTTTCGACACTTGCAGCAAATTTTACACTCGTTCTGATAATTATCAGTTTCATTGTTCTTGCAATGCTGAAGAGAGTGAATGTTTATGAAGCTTTTATAGAAGGTGCAAAAGAAGGTTTCAGTATTGCGGTGAAGATAATTCCTTTCCTTGTGGCAATACTTGTTGCAATTGGTATTTTCAGGGCGTCGGGGGCGATGGATTTCATTATTTCGGGTTTTGCTGCCTTCTTCGGCTGGCTTGGGGTTGATACTGAATTCACCAAAGCGTTGCCTGTTGCTTTCATGAAGCCTCTCAGCGGCAGTGGGGCGCGCGGACTTATGGTTGATGCCATGACAACCTATGGTGCCGACTCATTTGTAGGCAGGCTGGCATGCACAATGCAGGGAGCTACCGACACCACTTTTTATATCCTGGCAGTCTATTTCGGTTCGGTTGGTATAAAAAATACCCGCCATGCAGTAGGATGCAGCCTTATAGCCGATTTTTCAGGAATAGTGGCTGCAATATTTGTTGCTTATCTGTTCTTCGCAAAATAACCTTAAAGATTCTCTAAGGCAAGAGAGGAATATTTAATTGGATATAATTCATATCTATTTTCTAATAAAAAGAAATTCAATAAAAGATTTTAATGAAGAATTTAAATTTGGAGAATAATTTTTATTTTTGAAAACCGTTCAAGGAAGGCAGCTTTAATGAGGAATAGATCACTGATATTATTTTCCAGATATTTTTTCCTGATTGTTTTTCTTGGATTCTTTATAAGCAATACTTTTTTTGACCATGTTCATATATATGATGGAAATTTAATAGTTCATTCACATCCGTTTAAACATGGTGAGAATGGTAAACCATTACACACTCATCTCGATGGTGGTTATCTGTTGGTTTATCTTCTCAATACCTTACTTTCAAATGTTGTTTTAAGTATTTTTCTGTTTTATTTTTTTAATATTCTGGTTACCAGAATTTTCTCGCAGATATTAGTTAATAAGCCCACAGGCATTTTCAATTATGTTTTTCATTTGAGGGGGCCACCCTTTAATTAATCTTTATTGATACTCTTTTTTACTTTAGATTCAAAGAGCTTACCGGTAACAAGCTTAAATTGAATTTTTCCATTATTGCTAAATTTTAAATTAAATGAAAAATATCATAATCTCTGTATTTATTATATTTTTTCTTATGGGTTGTCATAGTTCTGAAAACACAGACAATTCTGCCAGTAATACTATTTCTGATACTCATTCAGGACAATACCGAAAACGCTTCAGAGGCTGGCATCAATCTTCAGAATTTAAAAATTTAATTATAAAAGGTGATACTGTTTATGTTCCTGAAGGTTCCAATATTATTTCAAAAATAAAATTGCAAACTGTAAAAACAGGAGATTGTTTCATGCAATTTACAACTACCGGGGTTGTCAAGCCTGTTTCAGGACATCTGGCTGAAGTATCGTCGCCATTCAGCGGGCGAATAGTTAAATCATTTGTTAAACTTGGACAGAAAGTATCGGTAGGCTCTCCATTATTTGAAGTGAGTTCATCGGAATACCTTGAAGCGGTGAAGATGTGTCTGCAGGCAAGACATGAAAGAGAAGTAGCGGAAAGAAACTATCTCCGTAAAAATGAACTTGCCGAATCTGGTATAATTTCAAAGAAGGAACTGGATGAGGCAAAACTGACGCTCGACCTGGCGGAAAAAGAATGTGAAAAAACAAATGCAATACTGAAAATTTATAATATTAATACCATTGAGGCAGATCTGGACCAGCCTTTAATCGTTAGAGCACCAATTTCGGGTGAAGTTGTCCGCAATGATATTACTGTTGGACAATATATTAAACCCGAATCAGAGCCTATTGTAACTATAGCTGATCTCGACAGAGTCTGGGTAGTTGCTCGTGTAAAGGAGAAAGAAATCGGTATGATTAACCCTGATGATGACACAGGTGTGTTTACTGAGAGTTTTCCTGGCAGGGAAATAAAAGGAAAAATAAAATATATAGGCAGTATACTGAGTGAGCAGACCCGTTCGGTGGATGTTTATGTTGAATGTGATAATCCTGAAAAAATTTTAAAGCCTGGAATGTTTGTTACAGTAAAATTTTCTCACAGAGTTTCAGATGCCATTCTTATACCTGCAAGTTCTGTATTACAGGATTTTGACAAAACCTATTTATTTGAGAAAATCGGCCCGTATTCTTTTGTAAGGAGAGAAATTACAGTTACTTCAAAAGAAGATATAAATATGCTTGTTCTTTCTGGACTCGAAGCAGGAAGGACTATTGTTACAGAAGGAGCAATTTATCTCCGATAAAATACATTACGATGCAAAAGTTATTCAGGTTTTCTATTCACAAAAGATTCTTAATTGCTACTATATTTCTTCTTCTGGCTGCAATGGGTGTTTATTCATGGTTTCAGCTGCCTGTTGATGCTTATCCTGATATAGCTGATGTTACAGTACAGGTTATTACCCAGGTCCCTGGCCTTGCTACTGAAGAGATAGAGCAACAGATTACCATACCTCTTGAACGTGAGCTGAATGGTTTGCCTGGCTTGCAAACCATGAGAAGCAAGAATATGTTCGGAATATCTTCTATTCTTCTTGTTTTCAAAGATGGTGTTGACGATTACTGGGCGCGTCAGAGAGTGCAGGAAAGGATTAGTGGTATAGAACTACCTTTTGGAGCAGAACCTGAGCTGAATCCACTTACATCACCGACGGGTGAGGTTTGTAGGTATATTGTCGAAGGATCAGGATACAGCCTGCGCGAATTGACCGATTTGCAGAAATGGGTGATTATACCCAGACTCAAACAGGTAATGGGTGTTGCTGATGTTCAGAATTTCGGAGGAATAACCACACAGTATCAGATTGAGATTGATCCTGAAAAACTCGAGAAGTATGATATTTCATTGAGTGATGTTACGGAAAGCATCAATAAAAATAATGCGAGTGCAGGGGGAAGTATGATTGATCGTGGGGATCTTGCCTATATAATAAGGGGAGTCGGTTTGATTAAGGATCTTGAAGATCTGGGTAAGATAGTCGTTAAGAGTGTTGATGGTATTCCAGTTTATTTAAGTGATCTCGGCACATTGAAGTATGGTAACTATGAAAGAAAGGGAATCTTCGGGTTCTCTGACAGAATGCGGGATTATAATGATTGCGTTGAAGGAATTGTGCAACTTTTACGATATGAAAATCCTTCAAGAGTGCTTGAAGAAGTTCATAAAGCTATTGATGAGCTCAATAATAAGGTATTGCCTGAAGGGGTGCATATTCATGTATTTCTCGATCGAACTGACCTTGTAAATGCCACCCTTCATACTGTTTCGCATACATTGCTTTTTGGAATTCTTCTGGTTGTCGGTGTTCTGATAATTTTTCTCGGCAGATTGAGAAGTGCACTTGTAATAGCCATCACAATACCTCTTTCAATGCTGATAGCATTTATTTTTATGCACTTCACAAATATAGAGGCTAACCTTCTTTCTCTCGGAGCTATTGATTTTGGAATAATTGTGGAAGGCTCAGTGGTTATTCTTGAAAATATTCTGAGGAAAAGGGAAGAAAATCCTGAAGAAGAATTGCAGCCTGAAGATATTGTGAAGCGTTGTGTTGAGCTAGGCAAGCCTATTTTCTTCTCAATGCTCATCATAATAATGGCTTATCTTCCTCTTTTTGCATTTGAAAGAGTTGAAAAAAAGATGTTTGCTCCAATGGCATATACAGTAGGTTTTGCCATTCTCGGAGCCCTGGCAGTTGCTTTGATCCTCATCCCCGGCCTCGCATTTGTTATTTATCGAAAGCCGCAGAGAGTTTTTCATAATAAACCGCTTGAAAAGCTCACTGACATATATTACAGGTTTAACGTGAAAATTCTTCATAAACCCGGTAGAGTATTTTTACCTCTTGGACTTATATTGTTATTTACAGTAATACTTTCTTTTACAGTAGGTAAAGACTTTTTGCCCACACTCGATGAAGGCTCATTATGGCTTCAGGTACAGATGCCTGCCGGGATTTCATTAAATAAAGCAAAAGAAATGGCTGATACGTTGAGGTCACATATACTCAGATACGAAGAAGTAAAATACGTTATGACACAGGTAGGAAGGGATGACCAGGGAGCAGATCCTTTTACAACTTCACATATGGAGTGCGGAGTAGGGCTTATACCTTATAAATACTGGAGGAAAGGAAGGAAAAAGCCGGATCTTATCAGGGATTTGACAGAAGATCTGTCGAAGTTACCGGGTTATAGCATCGGAATATCCCAGCCAATCATAGATATGGTTATGGATCAGATAGCAGGTTCCCACAGCGACCTTGCCATTAAGTTATTCGGGGAAAATCTCGATGAAGCGCGGAGAATCGCTGAAGATATTGTAAATGTCGTTAAAGACATAAGAGGTGCAGGCGATGTCAGTATTGAACAGGAACCTCCGTTACCACAGTTGCAGATTCATGCCAGCCGCGACAAAATTGCCCTTTATGGTTTAAATGTCTCAGATGTAGCTGATCTTATTGAAATTGCAATTGGGGGCAAAGCAGTATCGCAGGTATTCATAGGAAATAAAGTATATGATATTATCTGTCGTTATAATGAACAATCGCGCAACACTCCGGAAAAAATCGGTTCTTTGTTGCTTACATCCAGCACAGGCGCCAGAATTCTGTTATCCCAGGTTGCTGAAATAAAAACAAGCACAGGTCCGGGAATAATTAATCGTGAAGAAAACCGCAGATTCCTGACTGTTAGAATTAATATGCGGAACCGCGATATCACCTCATTTTATAAAGAAGCAGAAAGAGCTATTGAAAAAAATGTGAAGTATAACCATAGTGAATTTTTACTAAAATGGAGCGGTCAGTTCGACAATCAGAAAAGGGCTTTTTCACGTCTTATTCTTATTGTACCGCTTTCTCTTGCATTGATGTTTATCTTGCTTCTCTCGAATTTTAGAAACTTCCGTCAGGCATGGCTTCAGATGGCAACTTTGCCTTTCCCTGTTTTTGGAGGAATGGTTGCTTTAAATGTTGCAGGAATGAGTTTCAATGTCTCTTCGGCAGTGGGTTTTATTGCACTTTTTGGGATTTTTACGATGAATGGCGTTTTAATGATTTCCCATATCAATCATCTCAGGGAAAAAGGGTATGAGCTGAAAGATGCTGTAGCAAAGGGTGCAACTCATCGCTTTCGTCAGATACTTATGACTTCAACTGTTGCAATTCTCGGACTTGTGCCTGCTTCACTTTCAACAAATATTGGTTCAGATGTGCAGCGTCCACTGGCAACAGTTATTGTTTATGGACTTGCATTCGGATCTATAATAACTCTTTCAGTGCTTCCTGCACTTTACTATATGGTTGAAAGGAGAGTTTTAAGCAAGAAAAGAGCAGATAATTAAAATAATATGACAGGAATTTTAAGATTTTCGATTCTTTTTCTGCTGTTTGATTTTGCAAACTTTACTATTTCATTTTCACAGCAGGAAATTAACTATAAGAAAAATCCCGTAACTTTTAGCCAGTACCTGTCTGGTGTCGTAAAGGGAAATATGGGCTACATTGCTGCCATGTTCGATATAAGTATAACAGAGGCAGAACTAAAGGCTTCAAAAGTATTTCCCGATCCTGAAATTTCAATCTTATATTCAAATAATGAAGATAGAAAACTCCGGATGGGACAATCGGTTGAAACGGGTATAATCTATCAGGTTAATCTTGGGAACAAACGCATGGCAGGTATGGAACTTGCCAGAACCAGGTACGAATTATCTCAATTGGTACTTGAAGCCTATTTTCAGAATCTGAGGGCCGACGCAGCTATAAGCTATTTTGAATGCGTACGGGATCAGAAAATCTATATGCTGCAGGAAGAAATCTATAAACAATTATCTGAACTAGCTAAAGCCGACAGTTTAAGGTTAATCGCCGGAGAAGCAACCGTTCTGGATGCTTTGCAATCTTCACTTGAAGCGCGGTTACAGAAATTGAATGTTCTTCAAAGTTTTAGCAATTTCCAGAATTCACTGTTAACATTGAGAGTTCTCCAGGGGAAAAAGTTATCGGATACACTCGATATACCTATAGACACTTTCCCCTTCAAGCAATTGAGTGTGAATCTTAACGATCTCATTAACAATGCGGTTAAGAAAAGGGCAGACCTGCTTGTCGCAATAAAAAACAAAGAAGTAGCTGAAAAGAATCTTAATCTTTTGAAAGCCAACAGAGCCTTTGAATTCAGCCTTGAAACCGGATACTCATATAATTCGATTTCAAAAAATGAAATTGCACCGGCACCTGCCTATAATTCACTAAGTGCTGGCATATCTTTTCCTGTGAAATTTTCAAACTTTAACAGAGGTCCTTTGCAAGCCGCTGAATTTGTAATAAAACAAAGCCAGATATATTACGAAGAAGCCGAATTGCAAATAATTTCAGAAGTTATTAAAGCTTATAACGATTTTATTACACAGAGCAAAACGGTTGAGAATTATAAACTCGGGCTCATTGAAGATGCCGGAAGAGTACTTCAGGGAAGGATTTATTCATATCAGCGCGGAGAGAGTGGTCTTATAGATGTACTGAATGCCCAGCGCACTTACATAGAACTGCAGCTTAACTATCTGGATGCATTATTCCAGTATACCCGGGCACTTATTGAACTCGAAAGAGCTGCAGGTATATGGGATATTTCTTAATAGATTCAGTCAGCTCCCACATACATACCATCCGTCGCTTTCAAGGTCATGCTTAAGAATAAATGTTTCTCCGCTGCTGGTCACCACCCTGAAATAATTTGTTACCGGAAAATCAGGATTAAGGTCCCCCTGGTACCACCTGTCAATAACTTCTTTAACCTCGTATCTGTTGTTGTTAAAATAAAATGCTCCTGGATATTCATCAGCCCTGTATCCTGAATAACATTCAACCGCAACAGGAATAAATTTCATCATATCAATGCATCAACCACATCGTTCATCAGCTTAAGTGTCCCCTCTACAGGGTCGCCGCCGGCTTCATACTCAAGCGAAATCCAGCCTTTGTATCCGTATTTGTTCAGAATGCTCACACATTTTGCAATATCAACATCGGGGAACCGTGTCCAGCGTTTCGCGTGAATCATCGTTGTAGCCCGCGGAACGAGTATATCAAGTCCGTTATATAGCATATATTCGTGCTCCCAGTTGCAGAAGTCGGGCGATGCCTCGCACCACGGACTGTTGACTTCATTGAGTATGATGATTATATTTACCGGATCTGCTGCAAGTCCCCAGTGATTTTCGATGGTCACCTTAACGCCCACCTTTCCACCGTAATCAGCCAGCTCCTTGAATGATTCTATGGCATTCTTCAGATATGGGACAATCTCATTGTTGCGCGGATAACCGCCTTCAATGACGGAAGCAGGTATTATCTGCGGTCCACCCGTATTCACCCGCATCGATTTTGCACCAATCTGTTTTGCAGCATCAAGCCATATCTTCCCGACCCTAATGCCTTCTTTTCGCAATTCTTCGTTCAGGTCTGCCAGATTGCGGGGAGCATTATTAGAAATATGCACAGCCATAACGCCGGCCGATACCATCTTCGACACAAGCTGGTCGAGCCAGCGCTTGCCGGAGGCAGATGAGGGATCAAATTCACCAGGCCTTACCTGATTGTTCCTCTCAATACGGGTAAACATCGAATCATCCGTGAAGTCACCGAAGAGAGACGACCACAGGTCCATGGTGTTAACACCCGGATAAATCTTCTTTGTAAACTCAGGAAAATCAAGGAGAGTTATCTCCCCATATTTTTCCTTAAGCTGACGTGTCTCTGGCCTTTCAGGCATCTGACCCGATGCTCTGCGTTTGAACAGCTGGTTGACCGCATAACTGTTTGATGAGATCTGCTTAAGTTTTTCCTCTCTTGTCCGCACTTTCGGTTTCTTTTTGCTTTGCTGGTCTGATTCCGCTGAAAAAGAAGGTAATGCCAGCCCGGCAGTACCAAGTACAACATATTTCAGAAATTCCCGTCGTCCTTCAGGATGAGAAGTTTGCTGCAGTATTTCTTCCGTAATCTTTTTCATGATTTTGAGTATTAAATTTTTTGTGAATAAAAGATTTTTACATAGTTCCTGAAATATTTGGCATAAAAAGGCAACTCATTCACTATATACCATAATTATTTATTTTAAATCAGCCTGAAATGAGTCTTCAAGGAGTTTAATGGTAAAATTAAATCTTTTATTTTATTTTACTGTTAACTTTTTTAGGACAATACACCCCCTAATCCCCCTGGTTTGTATTCACCCCCTAATCCCCCTGAGAGGGGGACTTTTAACAGCATAACTTTTAAATAAATAGACTGGTAGGTGAAGAAAATTAATTTGTATACTTATATCTGGATTAAATGAAAAAAACTGTTAACTTTTTTAGGACGATACACCCCCTAATCCCCCTGGTTTGTATTCACCCCCTAATCCCCCTGAGAGGGGGACTTTTAACAGCATAACTTTTAAATAAATAGACTGGTAGATGAAGAAAATTAATTTGGATACTTATATCCGGATTAAATGAAAAAACTGTTAACTTTTTTAGGACGATACACCCCCTAATCCCCCTGAGAAGGGGACTTTTACCAGCATAACTTTTAAATAAATAGACTGGTAGGTGAAGAAAATTAATTTGTATACTTATATCCGGATTAAATGAAAAAAACTGTTAACTTTTTTAGGACGATACACTGTTTAACAGTATATTTATTTTAAGAAATTCTGGTTAATTCACTTATCTGATGTTTCAATTATGAATTCAGGGAGTAAAATTTTACTGGTTATTTTCTTTGTTTTTAACAGCTTTTTGTCTTTTCCGCAATCGTGGATCAGAATCAATCAGCTTGGATATCTTCCGGAATCGGTAAAGGTGGCGGTTTTGATATCTGAGGATGAGATTAAGATAAAGGGATTTTCGCTCTGTGATGCGGAGACAGGGAAGGTTGTTTTCAGGGGGAAAGCAGAGTTATACAATGGAGAGGATTGGGGAATGGAGACGGCTGCGCGGTTAGATTTTTCACTCTTTGAGAAGCCCGGCAGATACTTTTTGAAAGTTGATGACATAAAATCACCTGTTTTCCGGATAGCTTACGATGTTTACAGGGGAACTTCCGACTATGTTCTTCGTTATATGCGTCAGCAAAGGTGCGGCTACAATCCCTGGCTGAAGGATTCGTGCCACACCTTTGACGGATTCATTGTGGATCATCCAGCAAAGACGGGTGAAGTAATTGATGTAAAAGGCGGATGGCACGATGCAAGTGATTATCTGCAATATTTACCCACATCAGCAAATGCAGTCTATCAGATGCTTTGTGCCTGGAGGAAAGCGCCAGAAGTTTTCGGCGATGAATATGATGCAAACGGTAATCCTGGACGTAATGGCATACCTGATGTTCTGGATGAGGCCCGTTGGGGACTCGACTGGCTGCTGAAGATGAATCCTGCAAAAGGAGAGATGTACAACCAGATTGCAGATGACCGTGATCACAGAGGGTTCAGACTGCCAAATGAAGATACTGCAACTTATGGTTTCGGAAGATACAGGCCTGTTTATTTTGTGACCGGGAAACCACAGGGACTTGGACGTTATAAAAACCGTACAGAAGGTGTCTCATCCACTGCAGGAAAGTTTGCTTCAGCCTTTGCACTTGCATCGCAGATTTTTAAGGATAAAAATGATTCTCTCTCGCGTGTTTTAAAATTAAAAGCAACGGAAGCCTATGAATTTGGTCTGACCGATTTAGGAACAACCCAGACAGCCTGCTATCTCTCTCCATATTTCTATGAGGAGGATAATTACACTGATGACCTTGAACTGGCGGCCTGGGAACTCTTCAGGCTGACAGGCGATTCGGCATATCTTGGAAATGCAGATTACTGGGGCTCACTGGAACCGGTTACGCCATGGATAGAAAAGGATACGGCACGCCATTATCAGTTTTATCCGTTTCTGAATATGGGACATGTAAACCTTGCTCTTTCGGATACACGATATGCCTCGAGATACAGATATTTTATGCGCAAAGCTCTTAACATTTTAAACAGCCGCCGGACAGATGATCCTTTCCAGGTTAAGGTGCCTTTTATCTGGTGTTCGAATAATTATGTTGTTGCAGCTCTTGCCATGCACATGTTTTATGCCGAAGCAACAGGCGACAAGTCATTTCGTTATCAGGAGGCAGCCCTGCGCGACTGGCTGTTCGGGTGCAATCCATGGGGCACTTCAATGATCTGTGGTCTGCCTGAAGGAGGTGATTTTCCGGAGTTCCCTCATTCTGCCTTCACACTGCATCTTGGCGTTACCACAGAAGGTGGACTTATTGACGGACCTGTCTACAGCAGGATATACAAAAGTTTGATAGGCATCAGATTACTAAAACCCGACACATACGAACGTTTCAACAAGGGCATGGTGGTCTATCATGATGATATTGGCGACTATAGCACAAACGAACCCACTATGGACGGTACAGCATGTCTCACTCTTGTACTGTCAATGATTGAAAAGGAAGGTGTAAGGCAAATGAAAAGAGGAGCAGAGGAAAAATGAGAATCAAAATTTAGTTTCAGGAATTTTAGCTGCCAGTTTTTTCCCAATCCTCAACTTCACCTTTAACAAGTTTAAACAGTGGATGTGCTTCGTAAAATACATTCTCCATAATATCATCATATTTGAGCCTGTCTCTTTTTTTGAGCTTTTTAAGCAGATGGTCTATTTCAAATCCTATCTGACCTCTTTTAACAGATATTTTTTGAGGGGTGAAGTTCATATCAATTTTGCTTCTGTCGAACCTATATCCTCTTTTCAGTGCTTCCTCATATATTACAGCAAGGTACTGGTTAATTGCATCAATGGGTCTTTCAGCTTTTCTGAATCTTTCAAGCTGGGGGTGATTCGTGTAACCCCTCGTTTTGCCTTCAAGAACTTTTTTTGCCAGAAGCGCTTCCCTCCATAATGCTACCAGTCCCCTTGCGTCAAGGTATCTGGGATGTATTGTCCATAGTCTCATAGTATATAAAGATATGAAAATTATTGAATAAAGTAGTTTGCAGGTTGATATAATTATGTATTTATGGTCGAGGATTCATTGCTCACTGGTATAGTGGAGATATCTTTCATTTCTATGTATTAATATAACAGAATATTATTTAATTTTGCCACCATGATTCCTGCTTTCAGAATATTTATAGTCTCGGTATTTATTTCTGCCACGCTGATATACAGCAGGATAATCTGTTTTCAAACATCATATTTCATTAATTACTCGAATGAACAACAATCACATGATCTGTATTCTCTTAATTCGGTTGATTTTGTAATTCTGAGTAATACCGTAAAGTCTGTTTTTGAGCAATTAAGTCAGAAAGCTGAGAAAACCATATTTTCTTTACACCTCTGGCGAAATGTTCATAAGATCGCATTTTACGGTAAAGACCTTTTTACAAGTATAAGAGTCCTTAAATCAATATTTTATAAGATAAAAATTTTTAGCCCACCTGACATAATTTTCCCTTTCGATTATTATCTCTGAAACCTCTTCATTTCAATCATCTGTAATATAGCTGCTTAAGTGATTATCCATTGCAAAAATCCGTTACATGGAAAAGGGTTAATTTGATGGATTTAATCCTTTTGTAATTCTCAAATTATGTATTACATCATTTTATCATTCAGATTTATACAAAATATGTTTTTAACAATTAAAAATTAAAATTATGGATTTAACAAGTACAATTATAGGTGTCACCATTCTTATTCTTTTCCTTTTGCCGGTGTATTTGATAAACCGGGTAAATAAAAACAAAAGAATCAGATTGTTAAAAAAGCTTGAATTGCAGGCAAAATCAGAAAATATGAATTTGACCGAAACAGACGTCTGGGGTGATTCTGTAATAGGATTTGATTCTGAAAAAGGAAAAATGATCTATATCACTGAAGAAAATGGTGAAGAGAGAGTGTTTGTTTTTGGCAAAAGCGATCTAAAATCATTTACCACTGTACCTAATTTAAGCCGTGATGATAAGTTGAATGAAGAACTGAAAAAGGGCGGAAGGCTGAGCCTTATTTTTTCTTTCATTCAGAAAGGAAGACCAGACCTTTGTATTGATTTTCATATACCGGGTTTTGGTAAAATTTCTGATAAGGATAGAGAATTATTTTTTAAATGGCGTAATCTTTCCCGGAATCTATTACCTTTTCAGAATTCTAAACAGTGAAACAATGGTAAATAATAATAAAAGTGTTGCTGGTAGAATTTTTAGGCCAACAGTGACTATTATTATAAAAATGAGTTTATTGCTGATTTTCTCATTTATACCCCTGTATGCAGGGGCGTCTGACGGTAAAATTCCTTCATTGGGACCTGTAAGGTTTGAATTTATAATTTTTGGCTTAATACTTCTTGGTGTAGCTTTATTTCACAATCAGACACTTAAAGTGGCATTAACCGGGCTTGTAATTTTGATTGCATTTAAATTAGTTTTTGATTCCGAGTTCGATTTTTTTAAACATATTTTCGGAGAAAGAAGTTTTTCAGAGCAGATAATTAATAAAGATCTCAGGGAAGGTGAATGGAGTATTTTGTTGAATCTCGCTGGATTGCTTCTTGGTTTTGCAATACTTTCCAGAGTGTTTGAACAATCAGGTGTTCCCATTTTCTTACTCCGTATTTTACCAGGTGGATGGAAAGGGGCTTTATTACTATTGTTCTTTATTTTTATTCTTTCATCTTTTCTTGATAATATCGCTGCAGCCCTGATAGGTGGCACTATAGCAAGTGTTGTCTTTAAAAATAAAGTGCATGTTGGGTATCTGGCAGCTATAGTTGCTGCAAGCAATGCCGGAGGTAGCTGGAGTGTGATTGGAGACACTACCACTACAATGATGTGGATTGACGGTGTAAGTCCCTTGAATATTCTTCATGGATTCATTGCTGCAATGGGAGCATTTTTATTTTTTAGCTGGTTTGCTTCAAGGCAGCAAGACAGGTATCAGACAATGACAACCGACATATCAATTAAAACAAAAATTGATTCTTTAAAGCTACTAATAGTTTTTATGATCCTTGCAGGGGCTATAATTTCAAATTTTCTCTACAACATGCCTGCACTCGGAGTGTGGATTGCAATTTTAGCCAGCTCATTGATCAAACCAATTCCGTGGAAGGAGGTACCAGGGTCTATTAAAGGAACTATATTCCTTCTTAGTCTGGTGTTCTGTGCTTCACTGATGCCTGTGCAGGATCTGCCTGATGCTTCGTGGCATACTGCGTTTTTTCTTGGACTTCTATCGGCAGTTTTTGATAATATTCCTCTTACAAAACTATGTCTTGAGCAGGGGTATTACGACTGGGGAATGCTCGCATATACTGTAGGTTTTGGGGGGTCGATAATATGGTTTGGTTCTTCTGCCGGTGTGGCAATAACAAATAAGTTTCCTGAAGCACGCCATACAGGGAAATGGTTAAAGAACGGATGGCATGTTGCTGCAGCATATTTAGTAGGCTTCACAATGTTGCTACTTATTGTGGGTTGGCATCCTTCAGATTCAAGGAATCACAAAATAAAAGATTTAAAGATTCTAAGTTATTCGTTGGGGTCAAGAAGTATTGAAAATGTTTCGGTATCTAAAAGTCCATAGCAATAATCAAAAAAATACTGTGTTGTAAACCTCGATTATGCTTCAGTGTCAATTTTTAACTTTGTTATTGATTATAGGGTTTAATTTTTTCTTGCTGACCCTTTAAAATATTGGGGAATTACAGTAACAATATTTGGTTTTGGTGGTTTGCTCATTCCCGTACCAAGGAAGAAGCTTGTGTTGGGAGGTTGGTTATAACCGACATTTTGTGTGGCGATTGCCAGTCTGTATTGGGAATCGTGCATGAGAGTATATATTCGGTGCCTGGTAGGAATTGTTGTAGTATAAATTCTCAGGTTACTGTTATCGGCACTACGGAAGATAACCTCTTCGCGCCAGTCGCCGAAAATATCAGCACTCAGGACAGGGGTGGCTTTTGAGCCGTTGTTCGAAAGGCATCCTTCGGCAGTGAAGATACGGCCCGTGCCGTATTTGTCAATATAGGTTCTATCGAGCAGCTCTCTCGACAGATCACCGTCCCACCATATCAGGAAATTAATTGATGGTGGCATGGGTCCTATCTTTTTGCCGGTCATGGTATATAGTCCATCTGAACCCGACCACCACATCTCAGCACCCGGATTATCTGGAAAGATATCAGCGGCTACACCCCGTCCCACATCAATATTCTCAGAGCCCCGGAAAATAGTCTCTCCTGTCGCAGCATCGAACACTGTTACACCCGGACCTGAAGTCTTATCTTCAATCTCATGTATGCCAAACACCTGCAACCCTTTCCTGCCCGGGATGAAAGCCCCTACATGCAGGGCATCGCCATGACGGTAACCTGTTGAGAATAGTCCCTTTCCATCATCGTCCACAACCATTGCTCCGTATACAATTTCATCCTTTCCGTCACCGTCGACATCGGCAACTGCCAGGTTGTGATTACCCTGACCTGAATAAGGATTTTCACCGTCTTTGCTATCGAATACCCAGCGGAGGGTAAGCTTACCTTCGCGCCAGTCCCATGCTGCAAGCACCGACCGGCCATAATAACCACGGCACATCACAACACTGGGGCGGACACCATCGAGGTATGCTATGCAGGCAAGGAAGCGATCAACACGGTTGCCTGTGCTGTCTCCCCCTCCATTGCCTCCATGACCGTTCCAGCCGTTAAGGGGATATCGGTCGGGTATGTAGTTTGTTGTGGCGAGAGCTTCACCTGTCCTGCCACTGAAAATGGTGAAGTATTCAGGTCCGTCGAGAATCTTGCCATATTTCTGTCCGCTTGCTTTGTCGAGGTTGCGCCAGTCTTTAGTGGAATCGCCTATCACCTTTCCGAGCCCGTCAATGGTGCCATCGGCCGTTTTGCAGGCAAACTCCGCAATACCGTCACCGTCGAGGTCATATACCATAAACTGTGTATAATGAGCTCCTTCACGAATGTTTTTTCCGAGATTAATCTCCCATAAAAAAGTTCCGTCAAGTTTGTATGCCTGAAAGATTGGTATACTTGAAATACCGGGAGAAGCATTGTCAATACTCCTGCCAGTTTGATGCAGCACTATCTCATAATCTCCATCGCCGTCAAGGTCACCCACTGAAGCATCATTGGGAGTATATCCAGGAGGTGTTCTCAGAGGAACAGTTATATATTGCTGTACAGGAGTGTCAGCTCTGAGGGTATAAGGTTTATCGGATGGAAGTTCCTTGCCTCTTATTATGGCCCTGACAAAATATGTATTTTCAATATTGAGGTTTGCAGTACCGTCTGTAAAACAGGTGCTTTCTGTAATTGGTTTTTTGTTGAGTTTAATTGCTTTGCTGTTTCCACTCTGCCTGTAGAGGTTGAAGGCAATATCTTCTGGCTCTGTGCCAAGAAGACGCCAGCTTATAAATACAGAGTCACCCGGTATGCGTACGGCAATAAGCCCGCGACTTAGGTGTTCCATCATTCGCGGTTCTGCAGAAATAGTCATGGAATTCTGAGCCGCAGTTAAGAGAGTGACACCTGAAAGAATAATTACTGTATAGAAAATTTTAAGCTTCATAGTATTATCACTGAATTTTTCAGGAATATTCAAGTATTTATCTTGTAAAATATTTTTTATCAAATAGTTGTTAACAACATCTAAATAATCGAAGTTTCAAACTACATTGTCACCAGCTCATGTTTTTTAATGAAGTCAGGATCAATGTTGACCCCCATACCCGGGCCGGTTGGTGCTTTTATTTTGCCGTTGACAACCTTCAGGGGTGATGTGGGGCATTCGAATACAACAGCGGTGTCGAGCCCTTTGAACTCGTGGTGCGCACCAGCATTGGGCAGTGCAGAAACCAGGATGGTATTATATACAAACCCCAGCCCGCCGCCTGACATGTGAGGAACACACTCCTTACCGAATGCATGAGCCATCAGGGCAACCTTCATCGAACGTATCATACCCCCGAAATAGTAACTGTCGGGCTGAACGATTTCAATTCCATCGTTGGCTAACAACCATCTGAAATGTACAAAGCTCTGATCCTGTTCGCCATTGGCAACAGGGATATCAAGTGCATCAGCAACGGCTTTTATCTCTTCAAAATGGTCATACATCACAGGCTCCTCAAAATAGAGATATTTATTTTCTTCAAGAATCCTGCCTGCACGTATTGCCCCTTCCACATCGTAATACCCGTTCGAATCGGCATAGAGTGCCATTTCTTCCCCATAAATTTCCCTGACAAGCGGAATGAGCTTCTCAGTCTTTCCCGGTATTCCCTGGTAATGAATATCTTTCGTACCAGCATACTGATAACCTATTTTTATCTTGAGTGCCTTTGCATCGTATTTAGCCACTTCTTTTTTAATAAGGTCAATGTGTTCTTCCAGAGGCTTTTCGCGGAATTCTGTTGCAACATAAATTCCGACTTCCGGGTTGTGTATTTTGCCTATGAGTTCTGCCACTGGCTTACCGGCTATGTGTCCGAGCATGTCTAGTATGGCAAACTCAATGGTGGCAAGCGGTATGCCCAGGGAGATTCCATTGTATCTGAAATTGAAATTGTAGATGTAGACTCTTTCCAGAATAAGGTCGAGTTCTCGGGCGTCCTGACCAACGAAAAAGGGTTGGAGATTTCTGAGGAAGATAGGAAAAAGAGTTGACATGGTACTGTGACCAACAGAGATACCTTCTGCACCATCTTTAGAGCGCACACGGCAAAGAAAATTATTGCGGTAACGCAACAGTTCAACTGTTTCTATTATCACGGGATTCGATAAAAGCTCTCTTTTCAAAACAGGTTGACGGATGATCTCATCGAGTTTTGAATATCTCTCTTTCAGTATTTCAGGTGTGATGCATGGTTGCTTCAGGGATTTGCATGAGGCCAGAGGCATCATTCCAAGTCCCACACTGCCTGCAACGGCAGCAGAGATGAATTTACGCCTGCTTGTTTTCATAAACACGATACACTTATTTGATAATTCAATGAATAATTGTTTCTCATGGTACCTGTTCAAATCTGATATTTACACCAGATTGTTTTGCTTTTTCGAAGAAAATAGAATCTTTTCCCTGCTCCTTCATTTTTTCATAAATCATCGAGATGAGTTTTTCGGAATCTTTGCTGTTTTCTGATTGAGATGAAACATACATCTTATGAGAATAAAGTGCAAAGTCGAGAGCCCGCTCATAATCTTTTATCATGAAACTTATAAGGGCTGTACCGAAGTAACCTTCCGGATTTTCGGGATACAGGTACAGGAGCTGATCGTAATTGTTCATTGCATGAAGGAAATCATTCAGATATGTATATGCAATAGCCTGATTCTGTAAAGCGATACGTCCTTCGGGATATAGACTGAGGGATTTGTCGTAATACTTTACAGCTTTTTTGTAATTACCTGTTGTGCGATAAGTTAGGCCAAGATTGTCTAAAGGAAGGACCCACTGCCTGTCCAATTTAATTGCTTTCAAATATAGTTTAACAGCTGTTTTGTAATCTTTCGAGTTGAATGCTTTGTTTCCGGCTTCGAAGAATTCCCTTGCCTTCTGGGAATCTGACATTTTATAAAAACTTTTTTCTTTATCTTCAAGAATGAACTTCCTTACTTTTGGACAGTACGATAAAAACTTTTCATAGACTTCATCTATCGTCTTATCAAGAGTTGCTTCATCACAGAAAAGTTCCTGCATATTTTCATCCAATAGCCCGATTACAGCATCGATAGCATCAGGGAAACATCTGTCGAGTTTGGCCTCAAGGGAGTCCATGTTTTCAATTGTATCAATGCAATGGCATATCTCAACAGAAATAAGCCTTACAACATCCTGGCCTGATACAGGGTGAAGCAAAATCGATAGAATAGCAGTTATAAACAGTTTTCTCATTACGTTGATTATTTCTTTTTTCCTTTTGCTTTGTTGTTTTCAAATATTTCTCTGTATTCTTCTTTTCCGTTCCTGTCATATCTCACCCAGAGGCCATGTTTCATATTGTTTTTGAAATTTGCAACCTGCCATAGCTGGCCGCTTTCCCTGTAGAATTTCCATTCACCATCCATCATTTTGTTAATAAACGGACCTTCTGCTTTGATCTTGCCATTTTTATAATAATAGGTAAGCCTGTTGTTATCTAGGTCGTAAACCTTTTGCCCGTTGCTATAAAATTTCTTTTCAAGCATACTCAAATATTATTTGAATGAGTGTTTAAAGATATTCAATTTGATAAAGAAAATGAAGCTGCATGGATTAATCTTTATGTTGTTTTAAGTCACAATTGCAGGATGTCCAATTATTGAATCTGTATTTTAATCTATAGAAAATCTATTAAAGCTGGTTTGTAATCTTTATTCTGGGAGCATTTGCATCATGACATGTAATAATTATCTTTAATCCCTTAACTGGTATCTGAGTTATTGAACTGATGAATACTATGATAATTTTTTTTCTTGTTGCCCTGAGCATAATTGTGGTTATATGGCTTACTTCGAGGCTGCGGCTTCAGGCATTTATTGCGTTGTTCATTGTTTCTCTGCTTCTGGCATTGCTGACTATCCCCCCTGATAAGGTTATCGCCACACTTAAGGACGGTTTTGGTTCGACAATGGCATCAATAGGTTTTCTGATAATTTTTGGTGCTATGATTGGTGTTATACTCGACCGTACTCGTGCAACCATCAGTATTGCGGATTTCATTCTTTTAAAAACAGGAACGAAAAGAAGTGCTGTAGCCATGGGCATCACAGGTTTCATCACAGGCCTTCCTATTTTCTGTGACTCGGGTTTTATTGTGCTGAGTGGACTGGCGAAGTCGTTCAGCAGGCGCACTGGCGTTGTGATGCCTTTTATGGCAACTGTACTGGCAACAGCGCTCTATTCGGTTCATTGTCTTATTCCTCCGCATCCCGGTGCAACGGCCGCAGCAGGTATAATTAAAGCAGACATGGGCCAACTGGTATTCACCGGTATTTTGTTTGCTGTACCCGGAGCTGTAAGTGCTTTTTTCTGGAGCAGATGGATTTCTAAGAAAGGAAAATATGAGGCTTACAATGGTTCAGGGGAAAATGTTATGGTTCCGGAGGGCAAGCTTCCAGCTGTTTTTCTGTCATTTCTACCTGTTGTTATTCCTCTTTTCCTTATCACCATCAGGTCTGTGCTGATGATGTTCGAAGGTCTCAGTGGCACTTTTATCCTGAAGGTTATGTCTGTTGCCGGCGAACCTGTTACTGCTCTTTTTACTGGTGTTATCCTTGCCCTTTTTCTGGTGAAAGATAAAAGTATTAACTCCTTCAATAGCCTGCTTACTGAAGCCATTGAAAAGGCAGGTCCGATACTTATAGTTACAGCGGCAGGGGGGACATTCGGAATGGTTATCAAAGCCACAGGGGCGGGTGAGGCAGCAGGAAATATCCTTGCAGGGACGGGTCTGGGTCTTGCTGTACCATTTATTCTTGCTGCAATATTGAAAACAGCACAGGGCTCTTCCACAGTGGCAATTATCACAGCCGCATCTTTTGTGGCTCCTATGCTTCCGGCTCTGGGACTCGACTCAGAATCAGGCAGGCTATTTGCTGTGCTGTCGATGGGCGCTGGCTCAATGATATTTTCACATGCAAACGACTCATTCTTCTGGGTGGTGTCAAATTTTGGCGGAATTGAAACCGGTACAAACCTGAAAGTCTATTCATCTTCAACTGCAATAATGGGAACAGTAGTATTCATAACGATTTGGATTTCATCTTTTTTTGTGATATGAATTATTGACCATGTCTCAAGAAATACGAAATAACAGACAACTTGCCGAAGAGATATTCCTTGCCGGAGTAGATGCAGTTCATCCTTCAAAACTGATGGGCAGATGTCTGAAACGCTCAGAAGAGGGATTGATAATAAATGGAGTTCTCCACAGGATAAAAGGTAAAATCTATGTGGCTGGTGCAGGCAAAGCGTCGGGTGCGATGGCAGAGGCTGCCGAAGAGATTCTTGGTGATATGATAGCAGAGGGTCATGTTATTGTAAAATATGGATATTCAAAACCTTTAAAGAAGATAAAAATCACAGAAGCCGGTCACCCGCTTCCGGATCATAACGGATATATTGGAACTAAAAAAATAGTTGAAATTGCAAAGAAGGCAGGTGAAGATGACATGTTCATTTTCCTTGTGTCGGGGGGAGGTTCTTCACTTCTTGCCGACTACCCCGAAGGTGCATCGGAAAAGGATATGGTGAAAATGAATGACTTGCTTGTGAGATGTGGTGCGTCAATATCCGAAATAAACATTGTTCGGAAGCATCTTTCGCGCATCAAGGGTGGACAGCTTGCAAGGCTGGTTTATCCTGCGACTCTGGTAAACCTTATCGTATCAGATGTGCCGGGCGATTCTCCGGCAGTCATAGCTTCCGGACCGGCTTATCCTGACGATTCGACATTTGCTGAGGCAATGGGCGTTGTGGAGAAATACAACATCACTGAAAAAATGCCTGAGAGCCTGCTGCATCACCTTAAGAAGGGGGTTAGAGGAGAAATCCCTGAAAACCCCGACGCAAGCGACCTTGTTTTCCAGAGGACGTTTAATGTCATCGTTGGAAATAACAGAATGGCTCTTGAAGCTGCCGCGGCCAGAGCAGAAAAAGAGGGCTGTGATTGTATAATTGATGAAGATCTGTTATGCTTTGATGTGGAGGCGGCTGCAGAGTATATTGTTAAAAAAGCCCTTTCTGCATCTGAATCGCGAAAACAGGAAAAACCTTTATGTCTTTTATTCGGTGGTGAGACCACTGTCAGGGTGAAAGGTGGAGGGACGGGAGGAAGGAACCAGCACCTTGCACTTCTGTGCGCAAGGCTGCTGAGGCGGCATCCCGGCATTACAGTACTCTGCGGAGGAACAGACGGCACTGACGGACCAACTGAAGCAGCCGGTGCAGTGATTGACTCCAGCACATGGAGAGACGCAATAATGAACAGAATAGACCCTCAATGGTACATCGAAAATTATGACTCATTCAATTTTTTCAGAGAAGCAGGCGGACTGATTATTACAGGACCTACCTTCACCAATGTTATGGATCTGATTGTTGTAATATGTCAAAAATAAATGTACCTTCAAGTCAAAAATTAAGGCTATGGAAAACAATAATCAAACTTTACAGGAATCGGGAGTCAAGGCTCCTGTAAAAGAATACAATACCAAACGGCTCGTCAGGCTGACGACAATAACCACAATCCTTTGTTTTATGTCTATTCTGGCGCTCATAATGCTATATCTTTCCCTGTCTGATATTGCAAAAGGAGGCCAGGACCTGAAGCTGGAATGGTTTGTGGTCGGACTATCATTTGTTATTCTTGCGGTCTTTATTGTTGTCGTGATGATAACTATAGCGTTTCTTTTACCCATGCCTGGTTTCTTCGGAAAGAAGAAGAAATAAGAGACGCCCATTTTCAGGATTATGTAGCAGTAATCTAAATAAACATCAGATGAAAGCCCTTGTACTGGAAGAATACAATAAACTTGTTTACAGGGATGTACCTGATCCGGGATTCGGGGATAACGATGTGCTTATAAGGGTAAAAGCCTGTGGTATTTGCGGGTCGGATGTTCATGGACTGGATGGCAGCACCGGACGTAGGATTCCACCCATTATAATGGGCCATGAAGCTTCCGGAGTGATTGAAAAGACAGGAAAGAACGTAAAGAAATGGAAAGCAGGTGACAGGGTGACATTCGATTCGACCATTTATCCACTTGATGATTGGTACACTCTCAGAGGTATGTATAATCTCAGCGATAACCGCGAGGTCATTGGGGTATCACCGGGTACATACAGACGGCATGGTGCTTTTGCGGAATATATTGCTGTACCTCAGCACATTCTTTACAGGATACCCGATAATGTGACTTTTGAACAGGCGGCTATGGTTGAAGTGGCAGCTGTAGCCATGCATGCTGTAAATATTGGGGAAGTGAGGACAGGAGATGTATGTGTGGTGATTGGTGCCGGTACTGTGGGACTTTTCATCATCAAACTTCTTAAAATTGCCGGTTCTTCATCGGTTGCGGCATTTGATATTAATAAAAAAAGTCTGGAGATGGCTTCTGCAGCTGGAGCCGACTGCTCTATCCTTGCAGGAGAGGCAAAGGTTGCTGAGCTTCTGAGAAAATCAACGGCGGGAAGGGGAGCCGATGTTGTTTTTGAAGCTGTGGGGAAGAACGAAACTGTAAACATGGCATTCGAACTTGTAAGAAAGGGCGGGAAAGTTGTCCTTGTGGGAAATACTTCACCACAGGTAAATTTTCCCCTCCAGAAGGTTGTAACAGGCGAGATAAAGGCACTGGGCAGTTGTGCAATAAGGGGTGAATATGAAACAATACTAGAGTTTATAAGCAATGGCAGATTGAAGGTTGACGACCAGATACTTGCTGTTGCACCCCTCTCTGAAGGGGCAGAATGGTTCAGAAAACTCTACAATAGAGAAACAGAACCTGGTAAAGTAATTCTTACACCTTAATTATTTTTTCTTAAGAATTCTGTAAAATAATCCGGAAATATAAATGTCGCCTCTTTACATACTTTTTATCGTAATTATTGCTGTATCGTTTCTTCTCCTGATGGTACTTCGTTTCAGGATTAGTGCTTTTATTGCCCTGCTGGTAACTTCGATTTTAACAGGAATACTTGCCGGAATGCCTCTTTCCTCAATTACAACAAGTATTCAGAACGGGATGGGCAGTACTCTTGGGTTTATTGCAACGGTTGTAGGGCTGGGTGCTATTTTCGGTCAGATGCTTGAGAGCTCTGGAGGGGCGAGGGAACTCGCAAGAAGTATGATTAAAAAATTCGGCACAGACAGGGCTTCGTGGGCTCTCATGCTTACTGGTTTCATAGTGGGTATCCCCATTTTTCTGGATATCGGACTTATTATTCTTGTTCCTGTGGTGTATGCTCTTGCCCGCGATTCGGGAAGGTCTGTCCTTTATTATGGAATACCTCTGCTGGCAGGTCTGGCCGTTACCCATGCCATGGTACCTCCAACGCCTGGTCCAACAGCTGTGGCACAGATTTTTGAGGTAGAACTTGGCTGGGTGGTGCTTTTCGGGTTGATTGCCGGTTTACCGGCAGCAATTATCGCAGGCCCGCTTTTTGGCCGTTTTATAGCAAAAAAGATTAACGTAAGTGTTCCTGATATACTCAGTGAAACGGAAACAGAAAAATCACTACCAGGAAAACAGCCTTCTTTTGCAACAGTGGTTGCCCTGATCGCACTCCCACTTGTTATGATAATTTCGGCAACTTTTATCAACCTTGCTGTTGAAAAGCAAACTCTCGCAAAGTCTCTTCTAACAGATATAATCGTTTTTTCAGGTCATCCCTTTACTGCACTTATTGTTGCCACTCTTCTGTCGGTTCTGGTATGCCTCAGGCGTGGTTTTACAACTGCCGAAGTGCTGAATCTGAGTACAAAGGCACTCGGACCGGCAGGTATTATAATACTTGTTACTGGTGCGGGAGGCGTTCTGAAACAGGTACTTGTCGACAGCGGTATAGGGAAGATACTTGCTGAATCGGTTGCCGGAAGCTCTGTACCACTTATTGTACTTGCATGGATAGCTGCTGCACTCGTAAGAATAACACAGGGTTCTGCAACAGTGGCTATGATTACTTCAGCAGGAATAATATCACCAATGGTAAAAACATTCAGCATGTCGCAGCCTCAGATAGCATTAATAGTTGTGGCTATAGCAGCAGGGGCCACAATAATGTCGCACGTGAACGATAGTGGTTTCTGGATAGTAAGCAAATATCTGGGAATGAACGAAAAACAAACACTTAAGTCGTGGACAGTCATGGAAACAATCATTTCAGTTTCGGGACTTGCAATTACATTGATTATCAGTTTATTTATTAAATGAAACCTTTCTTCTTTAAAGCCCGTTTGAAATTTAATTGTAATTTTACGCTCCAGCTTTTGGAATTTAAATGAATTTAAGTCTCAGGATATTATTACGTGCATTATTTTCTATAGCAGGTTTTTATCTGATTTCAGGTTTGAATCTTGCACAAACAGGCTCGCCGCTTCTTTCACACTATAGGGAGGGCACCGGGGTTGAGAGTCAGAACTGGTCCATATGTCAGGATGACAACAGGATAATGATGTTTGCAAACAGGCGAGGAATACTGACCTTCGACGGACATAACTGGAATTTGATAAGATTGCCGGTTATCCCCTATACATTAAAATATAATCAGGATATAAAAACAGTTTTTGCCGGAAGTGAAAATAGTTTCGGTTACCTTGAGAGAGACGAAAAAGGATTGTATAACTATTATTCACTCTCAGGCGATACAATAGATTGTGGTTTAATAACAAACATTTTCTTCACCGATACTGCTGCATGGTTTTACAGTGAAACATGCATCACAAAGTATGATATGGTGAGAGGCAGAATCGAACTGATGCTTGAACCGGATGCTGACAGCTATTTCACAGGTATGTTTCTATTGCACGGAAATGTATTTGTTAATGTTTTTTCTTCCGGTTTGCACAGAATTGAAGGGGATTCGCTCACACAGCTTTCAAGCGGTTATCTTTTAAGAGAAAGGGAGATATTGTTTTCGGTTCCATTTGATCAAAAACGTTTGTTGCTGGGTTTGGACATTGGTAAGCTTATATTGTTCGACGGCAACAGTTTTTTTGATTACAACGTTAAGGATGAAGGATATCTTGAGCAAAATTTCCTGTCAAACGGTATAGTTGTTTCTGATAGTCTTTTTGCATTCTCAACGCTCGATGGTGGCGTCCTGATTGTTGAAAAACTGACAGGTAAAGTAAAATATACTATTAATTATGCAAGGGGGTTGCCTGATGATGAGGTGTACGCTCTGGGAATGGATAACAACGGGGGTTTGTGGATTTCACATCCCTATGGACTTACCCGGGCTGACCTTGTTTTGCCGGCGGGCAATTTCTCAATTTATCCTGGACTGAAAGGTAACCTTACAGGTTCAGTAGTTTATAACAATGAGTTGTATGTGGGGACGAGTGAAGGTGTCTTTTATCTGGCTGAGGAAAAACAGTATGAAAAGATTGAGGTACTGGTTAAGCAGGAACCTGTAGTTAATGTAGCTAAGAGTGAAACAGTTGAGAGTGTTCCGCAGCAGAATGAGGTAAAAGAGCAGAAAAAAGAAGAAGAGCAGGTACAGCAGGAAACACCAAAAACGGAAAGAAGAGGTATTCTTTCACGTATTTTCGGCAGAAGAGTTACTCGTGAAAAAGAGGTTAAGCAGGAACAGAGAATAGAACAACCTGTCGAACCTGCCAGGGAAGAGCAGGTTAAACTTCCTGAAATTAAAGAACTACCTCGCCCGAGGTATGTTAAAAAAACAATCAGCAGGCTGAAATCAATTGATTATGTTTTCAAAAAGGTTGAAGATTTCAATGAAAAATGCCGTCAGTTGGTTGTTTCTCCAGCAGGCATACTTGCTTCCACAAACAAAGGGCTGATGATTATCTCAAATCATTCGGCCCGGACACTTGTGAGCAACAGGTATATTTATCGCATAAATCCTGCCATTAACGGCAAAGACTTCTGGATATCTTCATCCGAAGGATATTTCTGCATTTCATATTCACAGGGCAAATGGAGCATTACCGATCCTGACCCGGGTTTCAGGAGACAGGTATATTCTGCTGTTCCGGTTAACGATTCAGTGTTATGGCTGGGGACTGATGAAGCAGTGGCAAGGGTAATACTTTCAAATAAACCTGATTATCTATTTTATAAGTTTAAAGATGACTTTCCCCAGAGATACCTTGTTGACTTTGTAAACGATACATTGTTTGTTTATTCTGAATCGGATGTAAGGTATTATTTACCTGAAAAAGATACATTTGAAAAATATCAGGTTCTCCGGGAAGGTACAGAAAGAGGCATTAATTATGTTCTTACCCAGCCTGGTTTTCCATGGATAAATACAGGGGAAGAGTGGATATGCCTTAACAGAAATCTTAATATATCTTACACCGACAGGTCGTTACTTAAATTTTTTGATAATATCGTCTCAATCCAGGCAGGCAATGAAGATATCTGGGTTATTGACGGAGAAAATCAGATTTACCGGATTGAGTGCAACAGAATAAAAACAATTCAGCCCGATTTTCACCTTGTAATGAAGAGTGTTACAAATGATCACGGTGACTTTTTCCGGCTGTCAGATATAGAGTTCGGGAGCAATGACAATAATATATATTTTGAGTTTGTGTCGCCGAATTATTACAAAAAGGGCTCTGTGAGGTATCAGTATATTGTTGAAAATGTGATGGATGAATGGTCGAAATGGTCATCTGCCACCACGGTTAACCTGATGCTTCAGCCAGGTAAATATATTTTGAAGGTCAGGGCAAGAGATATATGGGGGAACATAAGTGAACCGGAACAGGTAAGTTTTGTAATCAAGCCTCCGTTTACCAGAACGGCACCGTTTTATGTACTTGTGTCACTTGCAGGATTACTGCTTATTGCAGGAGTTATTAAATTCAGGGAAAGACGTCTTCAGAGAGAGAAACGGATTCTGGAAGAAAAGGTGAGAGAACGGACAGCCGAGATTGAAGCGCAGAAGGAAGAGATAACTTCGAGTATAGAATATGCAGGTAAAATACAGTCGGCGATGCTTCCGTCGGATGAACTGTTCAGAAAACTGTTTGCCGATTATTTCCTTATTTTCAAACCCCGGAACATTGTAAGCGGCGATTTTTACTGGATTGCTGAAGATGAAAGCAACATCTATTTTACTGTAGCCGATTGTACCGGTCACGGTGTGCCGGGGGCTTTTATGAGTACCCTCGGGATTTCGATGCTTAATGAAATTGTCCCCGGTTCGGATAACATAAAAGCCAGCGACCTGCTGAATATACTCCGGCAGAAGATAATTGAATCGCTTCATCAGACGGGTAAGGAAGGGGAGACCCCTGACGGGATGGATATTTCCTTCTGTATCCTCGACAAGAAGAGGAGTAAACTCCAGTATGCCGGAGCCTTTAATCCGATTTTTCTTATTACAAATGGAGAGATAAAAGAATATAAAGCCGACAAGATGCCAATTGGATATCTTACGGGAAAGGAGATATCGTTTACCAATCAAGAAATAGAAGTTCATCCCGGTGACTTAATCTATTTGTTTTCTGACGGCATAACCGACCAGTTCGGTGGTCCGGAAGGAAAGAAATACAAGAAATCTGCTTTTAAAAAGCTTCTTTCTGAAATACATCACCTGTCGCTTGCTGAACAAAAAGAGATTATTGAAAAAGAATATCTTAACTGGAAAGGTAACCTTGAACAGGTTGATGATATTACTATTCTGGGGTTAAAAATTTGATTTTTCAGGGGGTACCCCCGACACCGGGTAGGGGCTACCCCCAACCCCCTGGCAGGGGGCTACCCCCAGACCCCTGCCAGGGGGCTACCCCCAAACCCCCTGAGAGGGGGCTTGATTGCTATTTTAAAATAATTTTAATTAATGATTGTTTTATACCTCGTAGAGGTTAAGGATAATTACTTCAATACGTACGACCTGAGCCCTTTGCCCTGAGCCCTGTGCAAAAGAATCACCCCCAACCCCCTGGCAGGGGGCATTAATGTTTTCATTATTAAATTATTAGCTCCGTAGGAGCGGCCTGTTTGTAGCTAAGAAATCGAGCAATAATTGACGCCGGGACGAGATGTTTAATTGAAAATGAGATTTTCATCCCAGGCTAAGTTGAGGAAAGGCAACTGGAACCCGGTAGGAAAAGGATGTATGGCTTTAACTTACTGAAATTTATGAGAATTTTCAGGTTGTACAGATATGTATTTTCAAACAGAAAGTCTGGTGAGAAAATTCAATCTCACTCCGGCCACACCAGACATTGGAGCAGTTTTTTCAGTTCGTAAATACTTTCACTGGCAGTTTTCCAGACGATATCAATATCTACATCGATATAATCATGAATCAGAATATCTCTCATTCCCGCCATGTCGGACCACGGGACCTGTGGATTAAGTTTCCGGAGGTTTGCAGATATTCTTTTTGCGGCCTCACCAATTATTTCAAGCTGACGGATAACAGCATCCTGTTTCATGAAGTCTGCGGAAAAGGTTTGATAATCTACACCTTTCAGATATGAATTGATTTTTTCGATGCATTGAAGAATATGATCAATGTAGATTCTGTCATCCTTCATTCAAAAATAATTTTAAGGTCTTTATAAATATATTTTTTAAGATTTTCGTTCTTCAATGAATTTTCAGTGATAATATCAATTTCCCGTCCTAGAATCTGTGAAAGTTCCCTTTTAATTCTGGCAAGTTCGAGCAAAGAAATAGTATTCTGGAATTTAATAAGAATATCTATATCACTGTCTTTTGTCTGTTCGTCCCGTGCAAATGATCCAAAAATACCTATTTTTACAGGCTTATAAGGTCTGAAATAATTAATAAGCAGATTGTTTATTTCATTCTTATTCATAGCAGTACAAATATAATATAAATAATTAAACTTCTGTTCACACCCCAACCCCCTGGCAGGGGGCTACCTCCAACCCCCTGGCAGGGGGCTACCTCCAACCCCCTGGCAGGGGGCTACCCCCAAACCCCCTGAGAGGGGGCTTGATTGCTATTTTAAAATAATTTTAATTAATGATTGTTTTATACCTCGTGTAGATTAAGGATAATTACACTTACTTTCTTTGCTTGCCCAAAGAACCGAGCCTCTGGCAAAGCGAAGTTTTGACAGGGGCGAGCTCGACGGAGTCAAAGTAACAAAGAAAAGCTTGCCCGACTGCGTCAGCAGGCGGGGGCAGCCGCAAATCTTTTTTGGGATTGTCATTATTCGGTCTGCCCACGCAATACAACTCGCCCCGACACTAAGCGTGTCGGGTCTCAGACAGTATTGCTGGCTCAGTCCCTTCGCTTCGCAGGCCTCATAATGCCAATCTTTTTCCAAAAAGGATTTGAAGGCAAAAATAAACTAGATGCTAGGCTTTATTCATTAAACTATGTCATTTAAATAGGGTATGTTTTAAATCATAAATATTATATCTGTAAAGATTTACTTTTCTTTAAACTCACTCCTCATTCCTCATACCTCACTCCTGATTCCTAAACTCCAGGATTATACAATGTTTTCAATTCCGCAGAAGCGGCCTGTGTTTCCCCCTTGGGGCCTGTCTGACTGGCGTCAGCCGGGCAGGGAAATAAGAAAGGGGGTCAGAGAAACAGGTTCCTGAATATGCCATATCCCCTACGGGGAATTTAAATGGATGATTAATACCATAGGTCTATAAGACCTGAACCCCTACGGGGTACGGGTTATATGTGAATTTTAGGTTGCAAATGCCTGTATGCGAAATTAGCTTACCTGAATTATCTTATTGCCCGTAGGGCATACGATATTGTAGATGATGGTATCAATTATGATTGTTTTATACCTCGTAGAGGTTAAGGATAATTACTTCAATACGTACGACCTGAGCCCTGTGCCCTGAGCCCTGTGCAAAAGAATCACCCCCAACCCCCTGAGAGGGGGCTTTAATGTTTTCATTATTAAATTATTAGCTCCGCATGAGCGATCTGTTTGTAGCTAAGAAATCGAGCAATAATTGGCGCAGGGGCGAGATGTTTAGTTGAAAACGAAACCTTAGTTCCCGGCGCAATTGGTTTTGATCCGTGTCAATCTGCGTTTCCGGCGAAGCCGGAATCAGCGTCAATCCCCGCCTGACTGCCGATTGGCAGCACGGCGGGCAAGCGCGTGCTAATTTTTAAGGTCATTTGCGCTTCGCTTCGCTCAGCGCGTCATTCAGTTGTCATTCAGTTGCCATTTGCGCCTCGCTTCGCTCGGCAGGGATTCGATAGTAATTCGATAGTAATTCAATTGTAATTCGATAGTAATTCAATAGTAATTCAATTGTTCCCGATACGCTGCGCTATCGGGATCTCCGTTTCACTCCGAAATTCAATTGTTCCCGATAGGCTGCGCTATCGGGATCTTCGTGGAATTTATCCCGCAAAGCAGGACTCAACTTTCGTTTTTCCTTCCTCATGTACTCACCCCCAAACCCCCTCTCTACTTCGTAAAGAGGGGGCTTCTCTCTATCCTTTCTATTTCTTGGTGTTATTTCGCCCCTGACACTACGGTCAGGGTTTCGTGGAATTTATCCCGCAAAGCGGAACCTTGAAATTAAATTGTGATTCAATACTTACCAATGTGCTGTAATTATTGGTATCTCTGCTGTGTATATCTCGTAAAGAGGGATTCCGGAATTCAATGTATGATTATTTTTTGAGCAATGATTTAATAGTGGAAATAAAATCTTTCATTTCACCGTACATTTCTTCTACAGTTGCCTTTTCATATTCAACAAATATATCATAGTCACCTTTTGTTCTGCGGTTATATGCTTTTGTTAATATTTTACCATATTTTTTATCCAGCAGGCCATTATTAATAAAATTTTTATTGAACCAGCCTATAAGTTGTGAATGTCGTGAGGTTTCATAATTGTATGCCAGACCAAGGGCAAGTAACGAGTAAAACATTCCGTAATAGATTCTGTTAACTGCAGATCTTAGTCTGTTATTTTCAATAAGCAATCCTACATCCAGAATTGTTTCTTCTGCTTGCTTTAACCTGTAATTTATTAAATTGTTTAAATCATTATTTTCAATATTCATGCGTAAATTCCGTATTTTATTGCATTAAGATAAACAGGTTGCTTCCCCCGGATAGAATTTAATTCTTTTTGTGAGATCAGGTGTACATCAAGCAGGATATTATATTTCAAATCAAGTTCATAACACAAATCAAGTATTTCGTCTTCATCTTTTCTTGAGTACTTATGAGCGAGAACAATAAGAATATCATAATCTGAATATTCCTCTGGATCTCCTGTTGCCCGGGACCCAAAAAGAATGATATTTTTAACAGATTTACCGTATTTCTCTTTTAACTTATTTTTTAAATCAGATAGTATTTGAATTTTATCAGCCATTAAAGTAGATTTTGACAAATTTAAGCAAAATTTATTCATGCTTATCCAGTACCATATGATGCTTCATTATTCAGTATTATCTATGAGATTAAAATGTTATTAGCCTGAATCCGCGTCAATCTGTGTACTATTTTAAAATAATTTTAATTAATGATTGTTTTTTACCTCGTAGAGGTTAAGGATAATTATTTAATGTTACTTTCTTTTGCTTCTCCAAAAGAAAGTAACCAAAGAAAAGGAGACCGGAAAAGACAACCTCACCCTGTTTGTCCGCCCGCTACACAATGCCTTCACCCGCCACCAAACAGGGCGAGGTTCGCGCCTTTTCCGGTTTTCCCACGCGCCGCTGTTATGTAACTTTTTTATTTATTGAGAAAGTCATATATATTAATTGATTTGATTGCTAAGTAATTAAAAAATCAATAACAGCTTTTCAGCTCCGCAGGAGCGGCCTGTTTGTAGCTTAGGATTCAAATCACCCCCAAACCCCCTGAGAGGGGGCTTTAATGTTTTCATTATTAAATTATTAGCTCCGCAGTAGCGGCCTGTTTGTAGCTAAGAAATCGAGCAATAATTGACGCCGGGACGAAATGTTTAGTTGAAAACGAAACCTTAGTTCCCGACGCAATTGGTTTTGATCTGCGTAAATCCCCGCCTGACTGCCGATTGGCAGCACGGCGGGCAAGCGCGGGCCAATTATTAGGGTCATTTGCGCCTCGCTTCGCTCAGCGGGGATTTGATAGTAATTCTATAGTAATTCTATAGTAATTCTATAGTAATTCTATAGTAATTCAATTGTAATTCAATTGTAATTCGATAGTAATTCAATTGTTCCCGATATGTTGCGATATCGGGATCTTCGTGGAATTTATCCCGCAAAGCGAGACTCAACTTTCGTTTTTCCTTATGTACTCACCCCCAAACCCCCTCTCTACTTCGTAAAGAGGGGGTTCTCTATCTAACTATTTCTTAGCTTCCTTTCGCCCCTGACCGTAAGATATTCCATATCCCCTACGGGGAATTTAAATGGATGATTAATACCATAGGTCTATAAGACCTGAACCCCTACGGGGTACGGGTTATATGTGAATTTTGGATTGCAAATTCCTGTATGCGAAATTAGCTTACCTGAATTATCTTATTGCCCGTAGGGCATACGTTATTGTAGATGATGGTATCAATTATGATTGTTTTATACCTCGTAGAGGTTAAGGATAATTACTTCAATACGTACGACCTGAGCCCTATGCCCTGAGCCCTGTGCAAAAGAATTACCCCCAACCCCCTGGCAGGGGGCTTTAATGTTTTCATTATTAAATTATTAGCTCCGTAGGAGCGATCTGTTTGTAGCTAAGAAATCGAGCAATAATTGGCGCCGGGACGAGATGTTTAGTTGAAAATGAAACCTTAGTTCCCGGCGCAATTGGTTTTGATCCGCGTCAACCTGCGTTTCCGGCGAAGCCGGAATCAGCGTCAATCCCCGCCTGACTGCCGATTGGCAGCACGGCGGGCAAGCGCGTGCTAGTTTTTAAGGTCATTTGCGCCTCGTTTCACTCGGCGCGTCATTCAGTTGTCATTCGATGGTCATTAGCGCTTCGCTTCGCTCAGCGCGTCATTCTGTAGTCATTCAGTTGTCATTTGCGCTTCGCTTCGCTCGGCGGGGATTCGATAGTAATTCGATAGTAATTCAATTGTAATTCAATTGTTCCCGATACGCTGCGCTATCGGGATCTCCGTGGAATTTATCCCGCAAAGCGGGACTCCGAAATTTAATTGTAATTAAGTAGTTCATGTAAACTCTTTTCCCCCTTGGGGCCTGTCTGACTGGCGTCAGCCGGGCAGGGAAATAAGAAAGGGGGTCAGAGAAACGGGTTCCTGAATATTCCATATCCCCTACGGGGAATTTAAATGGATGATTAATACCATAGGTCTATAAGACCTGAACCTCTACGGGGTACAGGTTATATGTCAATTTTGGATTCCGAATCCCTGTATGCGGAATTAGCTTCAGGAGATTATCTTATTGCCCGTAGGGCATACGGTATTGTAGATGATGGTTTCAATTATGATTGTTTTTTTACCTCGTAGAGGTTAAGGATAATTACTTCAATACGTACGACCTGAGCCCTGTGCCTTGAGCCCTGTGCAAAAGAATTACCCCCAACCCCCTGAGAGGGGGCTACCCCCAACCCCCTTAGAAGGAGCTTGAATATTATTCATTTTTAAATTATTAGCTTCGAAGGAGCAGCCTGTGTGTCCTTTCCCATGGGGCATGTCTGATTGGTATAAGCCGGGCAGGGAAAAATGGGTAAAATCAAAAGATTGAATTTTATTGCCAGCAGGATATACAGAATTGTTATATCAGGGAAAAAATTGATTAAAATTTTTACCTTTAACGATTCTTTAAAATCAAACGACATGCTTTTAAAATTTCTTGGTGCTGCACGCGAAGTAACAGGCAGCAAAATTCTGTTAACCACCGACCTTGGTAAAAAAATCCTTATCGATTGCGGAATGTTTCAGGGAAAAGGCCTCGAGACCGACGCCATGAACCGTAACCTTGGCTTCGAACCTTCCGAACTCGACCATGTAATACTTACTCATGCACATATTGATCACTCCGGACTGATCCCATACATCCACCGGCTGGGCTTCGAAGGCTCGGTGGTATGCACCAGCGCTACACGCGACCTCTGCTCAATAATGCTTGCCGATTCAGGACACATACAGGAACAGGATACCCATACATTTAATAAAAAGAGACTTAAAAAGGGTCTTCCGGCCGTAACCCCTATATATACCCAGGAAGATGCCGTAGAATGTATGAAAAGATTTATCGGCATTCCATACGACCTGAAATTCAAAATTGATGAAAACATTAAGGTTAAGTTCACAAACACAGGCCATATGCTCGGCAGCGGTGTGGCAACCCTCCAGATTATTGAAAACGGACAGATAAAAAGAATAGCCTTCACTGGCGACATAGGCCGGCCTGTAAACAGAATTATCGCACCTCCCAAACCTTTTCCCCAGACCGACTGGCTTATCTCTGAATCAACATACGGCAACCGCCTGCACCCGGCTCAAGAGGATGCAGAAAAAGAACTGCTTGAGATTGTTATCGATACATGCGTCAACAAAGGAGGAAAACTTATAATACCAGCTTTCAGCGTGGGTCGCACACAGGAGATTGTTTATTCAATACATAACTTTTACAAAAGCGGCCTGCTGCCTAAAATAGAGGTCTTTGTCGACAGCCCCCTCGCAGTAAACGCTACCGAAATATTCAGAATGCACCCGGAATGCTTCAACCGTGAAGTACTCGAATCAATGGAAAAGGACCCCGACCCATTCGGCTTTAATGCCCTTCACTACATAACAAAGGAAGAAGACTCCAAAAGGCTGAATGACTATGATAAACCATGTATCATCATCTCAGCATCGGGAATGATGGAAGCTGGACGCGTAAAACACCACCTGGCTAACAGCATTCAGGACAGTAAAAATACTGTTCTTGCAGTGGGTTACTGCGCACCTCAAACTCTCGGTGCAAGACTCCTCGATGGTGCAAAGGAGGTTTCAATACACGGAACAGTTTACAAGGTAAATGCCGATATCCGTAAGATAGAATCATTCAGCGGCCATGCCGATTACCAGGAAATGATATCTTTCCTTCAGTGCCAGGATCCTTCTGCACTCGAAAAAGTTTTTCTTGTACACGGCGACTACGAAGCCCAGAAATTCTTTGCAGAAAAACTTACAGAAGCCGGATTTAAAAATATTTCAATACCCGATAAATTCCAGGAATTCGAAATCTGAGATAATTATTACTGTTAACTTAGAATGTTTTAGAATACGTATTTTTTTAATTGCTTTCTCATTTCCTGCCATTGAGGGACAAGCTCACCAAGAAGGCTATAGAAACCTTCTCCATGATTCGGATGCTTTAAATGACATAGTTCGTGTATTATAACATATTCAACCAGAGAATCATTGAGTTTTATAAGCTCTGAGTTTAAGGTTATCCTGCCTTTGCTGGTGCAGCTTCCCCATTTTCCTTTCATCTTCCTGATTGTCAATTGAGCAGGTTTAAAATTCTGGACGGAGTACCTGAACAGTACATCCTTGAACATATTCCTCAAAATGACTTCAGCATTGTGTCTGTACCATAATTCAATAATTGCCTTCGTTGCTGATATTTTCTCAGGATGGGGTGACCCGACTTCCAGAATCCCATCTTTCAGTGTCACATTAATAATATCTGACTGCATAACGGAAACCCGGTACTCCCTGCCCCGGAACATTATGTGCTCTCCATCTTTGCCTGTATGGCTCAGACTTTTCATTTCGCCAAATATGGTAAGATGTCTCTCTATCCATTCAGACTTTTCTTCAACGAACTTTCTGATTTCTTCAACAGTTGCACGGTAAGGTGCCCTTACAACAACACCTTTTTCAGGGCTTACAACTATTCCAAGGGTCCGGCGTGAAGAGCGTATAATTCTGTATTCAAACATGAATTAAAATAGGAGTTAATAGATAAGTTTAAAATGATGATATGGCCTTTTGCTGGAGGTTCCCGGTCAGTCTGATTATTGTTATCTCAGGCGGCATCCATATCCTGAAGGGAATGCCCAGCACACCAAGTCCCCGGTTTACATAAAGCCATTGACCTCCTTCGTGGTATAATCCACCCCACTCCGGATAAAAATATCTGGAAGGACTCCATCTGAATTTTTTTGTGAAAATACCAATCTGCATGCCGTGTGTATGTCCGGCAAGTGTCAGGTCAACACCGGTTTTACCTGCCACTTCTTTCCTCCAGTGGTTGGGATCGTGTGATATTAATATTCTGAAATCGGCATTTTCTGTTCCTTCAAGTGCTTTTGAGAGATTTCCGTATTTTATATGACCATGTCTTCCTCTGGTTGTGATGCCGGCAATACTGACTGAAGCCTCTCCTTTTCTGATAATGACATTGTTGTCAGTGAGTAACTGGTAACCAGCTTTATGAATAAAATCTCTGATCATCAGAATATTAGATTCCCTTTCGGTATAGTCTGCAGCGGGCAGGTAGGTTCCCATGTCATGATTGCCAAAAACAGCATAATTTCCAAGTCTACCATACGCTACTGCCAGAATGGTGTCCATCCCATTTGATTCTCTCCAGCCATAACTCACGAAATCTCCCGAGTTAACTACAATGTCGGGAGAATAAGAGTTAATTACTTCCATCTGTTTTTTCAGGAATTTCTGATGATTATAAAATCCGGCAAGATGAAGGTCGGATATCAGTGCAATGGTGAATCCTTCAAGGTCTGGATGAAGACTTTCCTTATGTATAGTGACTTCCTCTGTTCTTACATCGAACCTGCCGTAAGCTGAACCGTAAACGACCACTCCAAAAATTATAAACCATAATACAAAGCCTGCATCTGTGAGTTTTCGTATATGGCCTCCTTCTTTTATTTTTATGAGCATCCCGGCAAAATGAAATCCTATCAAAATAATCCTCGGTATAAATATGGCACATAATGCTCCGTTAAAGCTCATTTTCAGCCATATATGAAACTGGTCGTCATAAAATCCCCTGAATGAGTTAAGTTCAATATAAAGTGCCCATAGATAGATGCTCAGAACCGTGTTAAAGAGCATTGCCAGATAGTACCTTGTTCTTGAGCGGCCCTTTAAATGGATTTTTATGACGGCAAAGGTCAGAAATTCTGAAATTATCAGAAGAAGGAGCATCAGGAAAAATATTTCCCGGCAAAAATACTTAAATTACCGCAAAAATTACCAATATCTTATCCTTACTACCTGAATTTTGGTTTTATGACCACGTAAAACGCTACAGTCTATGAATTTGTCTCGGGTCAGGATTGTCTTCCATGAGCCGGATTATATGCCGGAGGAGGGAATTACGTATTCTGTAATAGGATGCTGTTACAGGGGCAGGTGGGTATTTGTCAGACACCGGGGAAAACACACATGGGAGATGCCGGCAGGGCATGTGGAGGAGGGTGAGACACCGGAAGAGGCTGCTTGCAGGGAACTTGCTGAAGAGACGGGAGCAGTTTTGTTCGATCTTCATTGTGTTGCAACATATTCGGTTGAAGAACAAGGTGTTACAGGATATGGCAGGTTATACTTTGCCGAAATAAAAAAGATGGAAAACTTCAGCGACAGGGAAGAAATTGAAGAGGTTGTATTTTCAGATGATATGCCATCAGCACTTACATATCCTGTTATACAGCCTGTCCTGTTTGGCCAGGTTGTCAGATATACTCAAAAGTTGTCTTCTTAAGCCATTTTTCTTCCAGGAGCCGGGCAATTCTTTTCACAACAGTTCTTCTTATTTCAAGATCAACGGGCAGGTTGGGATCCTGATGTGCTATGTTGATTCGAGTGCCTACAATAAAATGAATTTCATCGCTTTCCATGAACAGTTTCACAATTTTGTCGGCAGGTCCTTTCCCGAGTCTTACACTGTTGTTGTATGTCTTAAGTATTTCGTTAACTTTCTGAAGGGTAAGGATTCCTTCAGTAACGAGGTCAATGCCCTGTATAAAGCTTTCGGGTGGAAGTTCGGGGTCTTCAAAAACAAGATTGTCGGTAATTGGTCTGTTCAACTCGCGTGCAATAATATCAGCTGTCGTTCCCCCGCATACAATCACTTTACCCTTGAACTCCTCAACCTTCTTTGCCAGTTCCCTGTCTTTCTCCTTTTCGTAGGGAGGACCTGTGCAAAGAAGCAGTTTGCGAGGTTCGCGGAAATAGATGACAGCACAGCTGATATCATCCTGCGGCCTGTAATTGTCGTTTTTGTTAGCCATTGTTACAATTTTGTTGGCTAGTGCGTCAGCCGAAATTGAATGGTCACCTTTAATAAGTCCTGTGGCATATTTTATGACGTTTTCCCGCTCCCAGCCAAAGGGGTAGGTATCGCTTCCCATTCCGCTCTGCGTGACGCCATCGGAACAAATTATGATACGGTCTTCTTTTTTTGGAATGAAGGTGTACTTTCGAAGCGACTTGCCGGCATGTTTCCCTTTTTCAAGCTTAATCGTCGACCAGTCAATATCTATGTAATTGCTGCCCCGGAGAATTATTACAGGCGGATTATCATATTCGAGTATGGATATTCTGCCATTGCTTTCAATATCTATTATTGTGAAGGTGGCATAGCTTATCTTCCTCTGGCTGCAGACGGGGAGTGTGTTCATTATTATCTCAGCTATCCTGTTGACATCCTTGTGCTCACGTGTAAAGTTGAGCGCCATGGTTGTGGCAAGGGTAGCCAGCATGTTGGCTTTCACCCCGTGACCCATACCGTCGGAGAGCACAGCAATTACACGGTCTTCTTCCTGCACATATTTGTAAAGAAACACATCACCGCATATTCTTTGACCGTCGTGATTGCGCTGCTGGCTGTTTATCTCGATAAAAAAATCCTTTGCCATCTAAATTGTTTTTAGCTGCTTTCCGACCTTGTTTTAACCTTTTTGTAAAATTCAATTATTGAGTTGAGCATCTGTTCTGTTTCGGCGGCACCTTCACCGAGCAGAAAACCTATTTTTTGGACCATCTCAAGGTTTTTCTCAATTACTTCCGAAATACGGGCAGTAACTTCTTCGCTGTATACCTCGGGCGAGTAAAGGTCACGTATTATTGCTCCACAGATCTTGTTTTTCCTGATGGGGAAAATTGATATGTTGAGCATCCTGTCGTCGTATTTGATATCCTTGTTCAGCACTGGCTGGTCTTCGCGCAGGACGTATGTAAACATATTATAAACATTGAACGGAAGCAGTGTTTTGATATCTGCTCCTGCAAGCCCGGGAATAATTTCGGCAATGGCTTTAGCATCTTCTCCGGCAATATTTATAAAGCTCTGATTTGAGTGCATTATTTTCAGGTTGCTGTCGACAATTACCACTCCCGATGGCAGTTTTTCGAGCATATTGTGAAGCATGTCAGATGCATCCTGTGCTGCTTCTTTTTCTTTTCTTGCAGCTTCCTCCGATTCCTTAAGGGCTTTCTTGGTCTCAGCCAGTTTCCTGTTTGTCTGCCTGAGCGATTCAATGTATTCCTGCTTATTTCTTATGTTGTACACATGACACATTTCGGGGATAGCAAGTCCTTTAGCAACGGTTATTGCAAAATCGCGGCACGATTTATATCCGCATACGCTGCAGTTGAGGTACTCTTCGTTGTTACCTCCTGTGATGATATTGAGGACTTCCTTTATTTTATCCTCTGGTGGGTCAGGTACACGCCGGTCATCGGCTCTGAAGGTTGCAGTAAGGTTCAGTTTCGACCATCTCTTCATATCTTCCTCCCACTTTTTCTTGTCGAGCAGGTCAACCCTCTTCTGTGTATATTTTCTTACAAGAGCCCTGCGCCTGAACCTTTCGGTGTGGTTCTCCATACCCGGACCGAGGAGACATCCATGGCAGAAGAAGAGGTTGAAATGGTGGAGGATATAATCGATGTAGCGGTCGAAATCACTTATTGCCTCGAATATTTCTTCTTTGCCCGATGCGGTTATTATGCTGCTTGTCACCATATCGCGCCTGATACCGGCAGCCTGGATGATTCCCGGGGCAAGCGGGTAGAGTGCTCCCCAGTTGCCATGGGGCGGGTCGAACTCCGACATCGGGACCAGCCTTTCCTGAATACCCGCTTCCTCAAAGAGCTGGCGCAGTTCAATGAATGTCAGGACACTGTCGACAAGTTTGCCCGATGAGTAAAGAAATTTCTCGTCCTTGGCTTCTATACACGGTCCTATAAATACGGTAGCCACATCTGGTCCGTACAAATCCTTTACGACCATCGCTGTGGCTGCCATAGGTGAGACAATAGGCGCCAGATTGGGTACGAGTCCCGGAAAATACTTTTCGATAAGTTTTACAATTACCGGGCAGTTGGCAGTTATGTAATATTTCCCTTTCGCTTTTTCGAAAAGCTCGGCGTATTTGCGGGCAACGAGATCTACTCCGAAAGAATCTTCATGCACATAGTCGAAGCCGAGAGCCCTGATCATGCTGACGAATTTACGGTAGTCTGTTATATCGTCAAATTCAGAAGCAATGCTGGGTGCTACCAGCGCTGCAGTTTTGCGTGGTGAAGCCAGCAGCTCTTTTACCTCCTGGCGTGAATCGCGGAACTCAACAGCTTTTGCCGAACAACTAATATAACACAACCCGCAGCCAATACACTTGTCCGGAAGAATGTACGGATGCTTTCTCTGAGGCTTTACCTCGATGGCATTCACAGGACAAACCCTTACGCATGCATAGGAATTCCTGCATTTTTCTTCGTTAATATATAAAACCGGTGAGGAGTTATGCATTTTAATGGAGTTTTATTTAATGTTCTGTAGTTCACGGTCGAGTATTGCTTCGGCCTCAGCGGCATTAATGCCTTTTATAATTTTACCGTTTATTACCAGGTTGGGCCCTTCACTGCAATACCCCATACACCTTGAACCCTTGAAAACTACTTTATCATCAATATGATTCTTTTTAAGATATTCCTGAATTATTTTTACCAGATTCTTGTTTCCGCGTGAAAAGCAACTGCTTCCCAGACAAATCTGAATCTCAAACCTGCTTTCCGGCATTGTTTTGTTTATTTGTGAACAATACAACCAAAGATAATCATAATTTTAAAGCACTCATAATTTTATCTTATATTGTTTGCTGAAAAATTATTAATAATTTTCATTCAAGGATTAAATTAAAAATCAAATACCAGATTTGAATAAAATTTTAAATAATTAATAAACAGTATTAAATTCGATTTATTTTAATCTTATTGTTAATAAAATAACAATGTTTTTTAATTAACAATAATTTATTATTTTTGTTCAGAAGATTTTATCACTGATGAAAAAGAACGAAAAGGCAACCGATGCCATTATCAGCAGGTATAAAGCTGGCAGAAGGGATGATCTTATTCCGCTTCTTCAGGAAATTCAGGAAGAAACAGGTTACCTGTCGGAAGAAGCAATAAGAAAAGTGGGAAAACTGATGGGGCTGAGTACCACAAAAATATACGGACTGGCAACTTTCTATGACCAGTTCAGGTTTACACCCCGTGGCAAATATCATCTTGTAGTGTGTAACGGAACTTCATGTTATCTGAATGGTGCAGGTGCAATAGTGGGAAAGATTAAGGAAGAGCTTGGCATTGAGCCAGGTGAAACAACACGCGACGGCAAATTCAGTTATGAGCTGTCGAGCTGCATGGGAGGATGTATGCATGGCCCGATCCTTGTTGTCAATGGGAAATACCATCTGAAGTTAAAGCCCGAGCATGTACAATCAATAATTGATATGCTCAGGAAAGAATCTGAAAAACTGTAAAATGCCCGACAGAGATGGAGAATATTAAGAAATTCCTGATTGACAGAGTCTTGCTTTTTGAACATGAGATACTTCCGGATGAGACCGAAAAAGTTCTCAAAAAAATACGCAGGGAAAAGTATGAACATCCGGTAATATATATCTCTTCGGGAACAGGAAGTGTTATATCGGGCGCAGAGAGTACTTACATAGCAGCCAAATCTTATTTTTCTTCAAGAAACTCTGAGGCACAGATAATTAATACAGGTTGTTCGGGACCTTTAAATTTCGAACCTTTTATCTGTATCCAGCTTCCGGGAAAGAATAAACTATTTTTCAGGAACATAACAGAAGAAAAAGTTGAACCACTGCTCGATGGAGTTTTTCACAATGACATTCCTGAAGAAGATATTGTTGGACAGAAGGGGTCAAAAGATTACGGGATGTGGCCAGGAATACCGTTTATTGATGAGATTACCTTTTTTGCAGGGCAGAAAAGAATAGTTCTGGGCAACTGTGGCTGCTACGACCCTGAAAGTATTGAGGAATATATTGCGAGGGGCGGTTACCGCACATTCATTAAAACCATCAGGAATTATACTCATTCAGAAGTTTGTGATATAATTGAGAGGAGCGGTTTAAGAGGTCGCAGTGGCGGAGGCTATCTGACAGGTGCAAAATGGAAAAGCGCTCTCAATACCAGTGCTTCTTCCAGATATCTTATCTGCAATGCAAAAGAGAGTGACCCCGGGGCTTTTGTCGCAACGACAATTCTCGAAAGCGATCCTCACCGACTGATAGAAGGTATAGCTATTGCAGCATATGCCATCGATGCTACCACAGCAATCATCTATCTCAAAGCGGGCACAGGCATTGCGCGTAAACGTATTACGAAAGCTCTTGAACAGGCAAGAGAATACGGAATAACGGGTCATAACATTTTTTCAAGTGGCTTTAACCTTGATATCCAGATACGAACTGATCCGGGTGCCTTTGTTTGCGGTGAAGAAACCGCTCTTATTGCCAGCCTTGAAGGGAAAAGAGGCATGCCGAGGTTGAAACCCCCGTACCCTGCTAACTATGGACTCGCAGGTAAACCAACAGTCATAAATAATGTTGAAACTCTGATGAATGTAGCTCTTATAATGGAAAATGGACCTGGCTGGTTCAGAAGCATTGGCACTGAAAAAAGCAAGGGAACAAAAATCTTCTCTGTATCGGGCAAGGGAAGATATACTGGAGTAGTTGAGGTTGAAATGGGTACGACAATTAGATATATTGTAGAAAAAATTGCTGATGGAATCAGGGATGGTGGTCAATTCAAGGCTGTTGAAATAGGAGGTGCCTCGGGGTATTTTATTGATGAAGCCTCGCTCGATACAGCGATAGATTATGAAGTGATGAAGGAGAAAGGTATTGGCATGGGAGCAGGAGGATTTGTCATAATAGATACCTCAACATGCATTGTGGATTTTGTTAAGTATTACATGGAATTTATTCATAATGAAAGTTGCGGTAAATGTATACCTTGCAGGGAAGGCACAGCCAGAATGTTTGAAATTCTTGAGAGTGTCATAAGAAAGCCTGAAAGAGAAGATTCATTTACCACACTCGAACGCTTCAAGGGTGTAATGCAGCTTGAATCTATTGCATCGGTGATGAAAGATGCTTCACTGTGCGGGCTCGGTCAGACAGCACCTAACCCGTTCCTCAGCGCCCTTGAAAAATTCCGAGATGAATTCGAAGAACATATCTTCGACAGAAAGTGCAGGGCAAATGTATGCAGGGGATTAAGAACATTTGTAATTGATGTTGAAAAATGCACTGGCTGTACGGTTTGTGCCACCAGATGTCCTCAGAATGCTATTTACGGAACCAGGCTGCAGCCATTCTTTATAGTTGAGGAAAAATGCTCTGGCTGTGGCATCTGTTATGAAGTTTGCAAATTCGGAGCAGTGATAATAAAATAAGAAGGGATATGTTGTTCTCAATAACGGTAAATAACAGGAAGATAACAGCAGAAAAGGGCGAGACAATTCTTTCGGCTCTTAACAGAAACGGTATAAACATTCCCACCCTCTGCAGGATGAAGGATTTTACTCCTACAGGCGCATGCAGGCTATGTGTGGTGGAGGTAGAAGGCAGGGAAAACCTGGTTACAGCCTGTTCCGAACCTGTAGAAGAATGGATGAACAT
>Ga0208198_1000448_pt1 | contig 46297 bp, 46 predicted proteins | sample AD_JPNTR2_MetaG_FD_184446 | JGI IMG/M metagenome (GOLD analysis project Ga0208198, IMG submission 184446) | Active sludge microbial communities of municipal wastewater-treating anaerobic digesters from Japan - AD_JPNTR2_MetaG (SPAdes) (version 2) | ecosystem: Engineered > Bioreactor > Anaerobic...
TCGTGCGATTCGTGCCATTTTTCAGCGGCGTTTTTATTGTCATTGCCGATGACGGCAAATCCGTTAATCATAAAATCCCGCCGCAGCGTGGCGCAGTCGTTCAGATGGCTGACGGCCTGCTGTCCCCTCAGTGCCAGCTCGGAGAGGACTTTTACGGAGGTCATTCCTCGCCAGCTGATCAGCCCCAAAAGGGCGGTGATAACAACCAGACAGCCGAATCCCAAAAACAATTTGACCGAAAGTTTCATATTCTTCAGCATGTTCAGACTCCTTTTTTGAAAGGGTTAACAGGTGATTTCTTCTTCGGTTTCCTGGTGAACAACCGCGTCAATTTCCAGCAGGATTTTCACTTGATTGCCGGATTTGGCCATTCCAAGAATAAAAGAGGTGTCAACGGAGGTTCCCAGTGACGGGGCCGGTTCAATCTGTTCGGCGTCGATGTTGAGAACTTCGGAGACGCGATCCACAATCAGCCCCGTCAGCACGGCCTGGGTCTGCGTGCGGGTCTCAATAATCACAATGCAGGTCTGGTCGGTAATTTCTTTTTCCGCCAGGCCGAATTTGAGCCGAAGGTCGATTACCGGAATCACCTGCCCGCGCAGATTGATTACCCCTTTCAGATAGGCCGGGGATTTCGGCACAGGCGTCACAGGGACATACCCGATAATCTCCCGAACCTTAAGGATTTCGACTCCAAACTCCTCATTTCCGATGGCAAAGGTCAGATATTTCCCTTCGCAGGAAGAGCGGCGCGTTTTCGTCTCTTCGCCTGCCGGACAGATTGAAGAGGTCATCTCTCTATCTCCTAAACAAAGTTTGTCGTTATCGTCAAAAACCTGACGTCAAAAACCTGATGAGATATCCGGTTAACTGCTTGCGAGAGTATCGGTAGATTTCCTTATTTTTTTTGAGTGAGATTTATGGATGGTGTAAGAAATTTCTCGGTTTGCTGTAGGGTTTACGTCCTGGAAATTTCGAGAATTATGCGGGGGGCTTTTCGTATCAATCGAAGAAACCGGCTCATTTCCGGACGCTGGCGGAAAAGATTTTGTGGGGAAATAAAGTGATGATTTTGTTTAATCCCGGCGGCAGCACGTCCGATAAGCCCCTGTGAGATGCCCCCTGATGTTTTGACAAAAAAACAGGGAGAAGAGGTCTTCTCCCTGTTTGGAATGGCTGATAAGGAAGCGGTTCTGCTTACCTTGTGCGTTTCCGCAGCAGAATCCCGCCCAGACCCAGCAGACCCATCGTCGCCGGCTCGGGAACTCCGGGTAACGGATAGTGAAGACCGTTTATAAAGAGGTTATCAGCGTAGGCAGTTATCCCGGTGTCGGGAATGACGAGTTCGCCTTTAGATAATTCAACTCGTTTGACTATCCCGTCAGGAAAGGTGTTCAGGATACTAGACCACTTAAACGCGTGTACCTTCCTATCTGTTGGTATGTCCTTCCCCCACTCCGCCCAGCCAGTGCTCCAGCACTGATATATTCCTCCCATGTAAGTAGGTTGGATGGTGTCTTGATCCACGGTCAGCCATTGGTCCCCGTAACCATTATTATACGGCCACGCCACGATGATCGTGTCATAGTCCTTGCCAGCATAGTTATCGACACCTTCATGGTCGACGTAGAATGTGAGCTGTGCAGCATAGTCCTCCGGCGCCTTGGTAGAATAGCTCCAAGTCATGTCTGCTATGGCCATATCTGGGATATCAATGAGGACCCCTGCGTTACTGGAGGGGCCTGGCCAAACCAGCTTCGCCACCACCCCGTCACCGCTCGGCGCGGTCGGATCCTCTACCCACGACGCCTCACCTCCGCCGGTCAAGAATAGTTCCACTGAACCCAGGGCGGTAGAGCTCGCCGCTACCGCAAAAAGGCACAACCCTATAAGCATTAAGCGTTTCATAATTCTTTCCTCCGAAACCAAAAGTTTTACGTTTTACTTTTATGTTTTTGTACAGCACATTCTGATCACTGGCTAATCCATTTTGTTTTGTACGTACTCCGTTTGTTTCACTGGTTGGCCGATTTTGTGTACGATTTCTGACGCCTTTTCCTTTCTCCGGCGGCTGAAGGTTGTCGGTTCTGTTCCTGTTCCCGAGTTTCATTTTTGGAGTCGGATTTTCATAAGCGGGGCCGGCCCAAAATCGGCCAGTGATCTTCGGCCGGCCCCTTGAGCTCATAAAGAATGTTTTTCTCTGAAGTTCGGGTTTATCCTTGTCATTTACAATTTATTTTGCTTCATAGGCATATCCTCCTGTCCAATAAGTCATTTTTTTATCTCCGGCATCGCGCACAGCGCGATGGTTTTCTTCGTCTGGGTATGGCTGTCCGATCACCGGCCGTCATACCCAGCTCTGCGGGTAAGGAGATGATGAAGAAGTTTTTCAGCTTCTTTGCTTTTACTGTAAAAGAGCATTTCTATCATTTCGCGGCGTTTGCCGCGGTTTTCTTCATCTGGGTATGGCTGTCCGATCACCGGCCGTCATACCCAGCTCTGCGGGTAAGGAGATGATGAAGAAGTTTTTTCAGCTTCTTTGCTTTTACTGTAAAAGAGCATTTTTATCATTTCGCGGCGTTTGCCGCGGTTTTCTTCATCTGGGTATGATTGCCCGATCACCGGCCGTCATACCCAGGGTGGAGGAGAAAGATGGGAAGTAGTTTGCAGCCCATCATGGGTTTTACGATATTCACTTTTTAATCCGCACCTGTCATAGCGGGCATCGTCATCGCTGCAAAATCTTCAATGTGGAGAGGCTCGCAAATCAGACGGCGAAAAAACGAACTGTCAATATCTTCACTGACGATGGCGGTCACGCCCAGCGAACGGGCCAGAATCTCCTGCCGCTGGTTGCCGGCCTGAATCAAGGCGATGGTCGGCATCTTCGGACGAGCCGCCAGAATGCGTTTCAGCAGCAGTCCATCGGGCATATCCACCAGGTCCCACCGGCTGATGACTGTATCCACGTTCTCCTGGCGAAGGCATTGCACCGCCTGGCGGCCTGTGTTCATTCGAAGCAGACGCACCGGCAGCTCCTGCAGGCCGCGAGCCTTATCTTCCGTTTCGACCATCAAGATTGTTGAATACACTCGGCACATGTTTGCTTTCTGACTGTCTAAGTTTCTGTTTTGGTTTTTATTCTGCATACTGGCTAAGGAATATAACAACGGCCGTGCCGCGCGGATAAAAACTCGGCGGAAAATCTGTTAGTCGTTTGTTGGCAGGAAGTTATAAATTTATTTTTTTGGGACGGGTCGGCAGACGGCAGAAAGCGGCAAGTGGGGATTTCGGAATGCTTTTGCGGTTTGCTCTGTGTAAGTTCAGATCCAGCAGCCGGTTAGATGCCAGTTGCGGAATTGGAATGGACTTACCAAACGGCAGCATAACCCAGAGAGAGCGAAGACAAGAAGCACAGGATAGCAAAAAGAAGTCGGCCTTTCAGCCGAAAAAGAAAAGCCGAAACAGACGGCGGCCGGCATTATTTCCAGGTGACTTCCAGACCAAATTCTTCAACCAGCCGGGCAAGTTTGCGGTGATCGATGCCCAGCAGACGAGCGGCGGCCATCTTTCGGCCGCGGCTTTTCTTGAGGGCCAGCGCAATCATGCGCTTCTGGATTTGCCGGAACGGATAAAACTCGTCTTCCCCCCCGGTCTCGGTCAGGAGGTCGCCTTCGAGAATGTCCATAGGCAGGTCCGCCGGCTCGATAATCAGGTTGCGGCTGGCGATATGGGCGTGTTCCATCGCATTCGCCAGTTCACGCACATTGCCCGGCCAGTGATAGGCCTCGAGAATGGCCGCTGCTTCCTCACTCAGACGGCGGAGCGGTTCCTGATAAAGTTCGGCTTGCTTGCGGAGAAAATATTCGGCAAGGTTTCGAATGTCGCCTTTTCGTTCGCGCAGAGGCGGCAGTTCGATTTTATACACGTTGAGGCGGAAATACAGGTCAGCCCGAAAGGTTCCTTTTTGAACCATCTGTTTGAGGTCGCGATGGGTGGCGCACAGGACCCGCACATCCACGGGATGACTGACGGTCGAGCCGACAGGCGTTACCCGTCCGTCCTGAAGAACCCGCAGCAGTTTGGCCTGCAGGTCCATCTCCATTTCGCCGATTTCGTCAAGGAAGATTGTGCCGCCGTCGGCCGCGCGGAAAAAGCCGAGCGTATCGCAGACCGCGCCTGTGAAGGCCCCTTTGACGTGTCCGAATAGTTGGCTTTCGAAGAGCGTACCGCTCAGGGCCGTGCAGTCAACAGGAATAAACACCTTATCCGCCCGCTCGCTGAGCGCGTGGATTTGGCGCGCCGCCATTTCTTTGCCGGTGCCGGTTTGACCCTGGATAATCACACAGCAGGTGCGCCCGGCCACAATACGAATAGTTTCCAGAACGGATTGAAATGCCGGAGACCCGCCTATCATCTCCTGCCTCGGGAGATAAGCCGCCTCCGTCCCTGAAAAACCCATCACTTCCTTCCTCCGTATTCTTATATTACTCAATGCGGACGGAAAGAGATGTCTTCTTCAAAGATGAATACTCACGGGATTCTTTCCCCGCACCTAATTTTCACATATTTTAACGGCCTAAACGTGGATTGTCAAGAGAAAATACTGCAAAAAAACAAGGTTTTATCGGTCGTTTATCTATAGAACCTATCTATAGAAACAAGGAATGCTTTCCAAGGCGGGCTTTGCCGTCAATCTTCGGCCGGTCGCGGCGGCAATCTGATTGGCGGCGGTTGGCGAAAGAGCGTCCGACAAAGCCGCACAAACATAACTAAAGAGTCTCCGTCAGCACCGGCATAGGCCCGGCCGCGGAGCGGCCCTGTACTCTTGTCCGGTTCCTTGCAGCCCAAAACGGATTCCCTTTGTCGGAATCGAACCATTTGTGCAGCAGCCCCAACGCAGCGATGCCGATTTTGGGAAAATTTTTTTACTTCCTGCCGGCTCAGAGGTTACGGATTTTCCGGCGGCTCACTCCTTCCGAATTTTCGAACCATTTGTGCACATTCGCCCCAAGGGCAGAGAGCAAGAAAAAAGACAGCAAACCCAATAGAACGGAGAAGAGCAATGGCTTTTGACCTGCGGATTTTTCAGGACCCCCTGCTGAAGGAATCATTTGTTCAGTGGCTCATTGAGTCCCACTGGCCTGTCTGGTCCTCTCGTCTTCAGCGCCTGTGGGAGTATTACCAGAATCGGCTGATCGGTCCGATTTCCTTTCGGGATCCGGACGGCCGCTGTTCCGAAGCCGCCCGCCCTTATCTTCAGGCCCAGGAAATGGGTCTGCCGCCGCGAATCACCGGCCGGCTTTATGATTCTCTCGACGGCGTTGCGGCCGGCAGAAACGTCCGCGATATTCGACGCAAGGAAATTGTTATCGAAAACGACATCGCCTGGCGCATCCATGCGATGGTGGATTTTCTTTTCGGCAAAGGAGTTTCTTTCATCAGCAAAGCCCCTCAGCCGTCTCGACGCAGAGACATTCAAACCATCTTAAATGCTGTGTTCGAGGCCGGCGGGGGCGCTGTATTCTTCCAGGATTTGGCAGTGCTCGGGGCGGTGTACGGTTTTGCCGACTGCATCATCCGCCTGAGCGATCGGCTGAACGCACTCCTGCAAGCGGGCGCATCCGCCCCTTTCGTTCCGCATTCTGATGCACCCACCCCGTCCCTCTCGCGCACCCTCACTGCGGCATCGGAGATCGCTTTGGAACTTATCGAAGCCCCTCGGGCTCTGCCGGTCCTGGAAGAAGATGATTACCGCAGCATCCGCTGCTATATCCAGCATTTTATCCAGGAGCGCAACGACACCGCCGAAGAGCGGCCGCTGCTGGAGCGCATGCTTCGCGGACGCTCCGGCCCGCGCCGCCGGCAGACGGCTGTTACCGAAATCCTCGGCCCTCACTGCTGGCAGCGGTATGAAGAGGGCCGTCTGCTGGCCGAAGGCCCCAACCCGCTCGGCTATATTCCTGTTGTGCACATTCAGAATATTCCCCAGCCGTACACCTATGAAGGCATCAGCGATGTCGAGCAGCTCATCGGCCTGCAGGACGAACTGAATACGCGGCTGTCCGACCGGGCCAATCGAATCACGATGCAGGCCTTTCGGATGTATCTGGCCAAGGGAATCGAAGGCGTGCCGGACAAGCCCGTTTCGCCTGGGCGGATGTGGTGCACCGACAATGAGCAGGCCTCTATTCAGGAATTCGGCGGCGACGGCGACTGTCCCAGCGAAAATCTGCACATCCTCGACATTCGCGATGCGATGGACAAAATCAGCGGCGTTACGCCCGTGGTGGCCGGCGTGCTCAAGAACAAGATTGGAAATCTCACCTCCGGCGTCGCCCTGAAGATGACCTTTATGGGAATGCTCACCCGCAACAGCCGCAAGCAGTATACCTATGGACGCGGTCTTCGGCAGCTGGCCGCGATGATTCTCGACATCGTTCACCGCACCGGATTGTATCCGACCGACCCGGAAGAACGCGACCTTGAGATTCGATTCCCCAATCCGCTGCCGGAGGAGCCCCTCGAGCGGCTTCAGGAAGCCCAGATAAAAAAAGAACTCGGCGTTTCGACCGAGCGGATTCTGGACGAACTCGGCTGCGATGTGCCCGGCTCCCTGGCTGCGGATGGATAAGTTTTCCTGACCCTGTATCTGTTGTCTCCATAAGAAACGATTTTTAATTTTTTGGAAAGGAGTTTTTCGATGAATCCGCCTGATTGCAAACCGGAAGACGTTTTCGAAAAGACCGCTGCTGCTCCGGATTCGCTGCTGCCGGAGTCCGTTCTGCTTGGCCGGCGTGCCCGGCAGGCCGAAAAGGAACTGGCCCAGCTGAAAGCCGAGCGGGACCTTCTCGAAGGGCAAAAACAAACACTTGCCGAGCAGATTAGCCGGCTCCAACTCGACCAGCAGCTCCGCCAGGCCGCTGAGGCCGCCGGTGCCGTTGACGGCGAAACCGTCTGCCTGCTGCTTCGCCACCGCCTGGCCGATGCAAAATCCTCGGATATTCCAGGCCTGCTCGCTCAACTTCAGAAAGAAAAAAGCTGGCTGTTTGCCGCTGCTCCGGCAGCCCGACCCGCCCGCACCGCCGGTGTACGTTCCGCCGCTGACGGCTGCGGCGCCCTTCGCCAGGCCGCCGGCAAGGCCGAACAAACCGGACGGCTCAATGATGTTCAGGAGTACCTGCGCCTGCGCAGACAGTTCAAGTAAAAAGGATGCACAGGCGGCAATTTGAAAGATTGTGATTTTGAAAGATTGTGATTGAAAAATTTTCCCACAGAAAGGAGCTCAACGATGGCATTTACCGGAAAAGCAACCTACAGCGCCGGCCCTGCTCTGCCGGAACTGGCGGAAGATGTTTCGGATTTGGTCGGCATCATTTCACCGTTTGAAACGCCGCTGCTGGATGCACTGGGCGATCCGTCCCGCAGTGCAGCCAGCACACGGCACGAATGGCTTGAGGACACCCTTTTGCCGAATAAGGACTCTCTGGCGGCTCAGTCGCTGCTGGATCCGCTGGGCGATACGGAACTGGTTGTAAACGACGGCGGCCGCTTCCGCGTCGGCGACCAGATTCAGATGGAAGGCAAAAAAGAACTGATGCTCGTTACGCAGATTGCCGGCAATACGATTTCTGTGATTCGCGGCTATGCCGGTACCAATCCGGAAGCCGCGGCCGCCGGCCAAATCGTCAACATTCTCGGCAATGCGGCTCTGGAAGGCGCCGAACGCCCGCAGGCCCGATTTACCTGCCGGCAGCGCCGAAGCAACTGGACACAGATTTTCACGCATTCTGTTGAGGTCAGCGGTACAGACCTGGCCGCCAGCCCCATCGGTCTGGCCGATGAGATGGATTATCAGAAGCAGATGCGCCTTCGGGAACTGCTGCGCGACCTGGAGAACACCGTCATCAACGGCGGCCGGCCCGCTTCCACCCCGCAGGGCAGCGAAACCGTTCGGCGGACTCTTCGCGGAATCATCCAGCATCTGCAAACCCATCTCTTCCATGTCGGTCAGCCGGGCTTTCCGACGGGTGATACTCTGGACGAGACAAAACTGAATTACGTCCTTCGCAAAATCTGGGAAACCAGTTCCTCGACCATTGATTTGATCGCAGTCAACGGTTTTCAGAAGCGCAAAATCAACGGCTTTCTGACGGGGCTGCGTTCGTTTGGCCCGACGGATACGACCTATCGCGATCAGGTGAGTTTTTATGAAAGCGATTTCGGCCTCTGCCGCATTGTGACCACACGATGGATGCCGCAGGATGCCGTACTGCTGCTCGATTCCAGCCGCATCAGCGTGCTGCCCCTGACCGGAAGAAGTTTCCATTACAAACCGCTGGCCAGCGGCGGCGATTATGAATGCGGCCAGCTCATCGGCGAGTACACACTCGAACTCAAGAACGAAGCGGCTCACGGCATGATTAGCGGGCTGGCGTCGGTCTGAGGATTTCGGCGGGCTCTGCGGCAGCGCATCGTGACGGCCAGCCGGAGGACCGCAGGGCCCGCCTTTGTAAAAATGAAAAAAGAATGCAAGCATACCCGGCAGAATCGGAACCCAAAGCCGCTGTCTTTCCTGCCCCCGCGGCAGGGACAGCCCAGCCAGGAGTTTGTCTATGACTGTTTTTTCCAGCGATGCAGATTTGTTTTGCTATGAGCCGCTGATTTTCAAAAGCACTTCATTCGCCGGCCAGACCCTCGCCTGCGGTCAGAACGGCCAGGTTTCCGACACAACCTTTCTGGCTGCCGGCGAAAACTTTCCCGCCAAACAGGTCCGCAGCGGTCATCTGATTTATCTGTCGGACGGCGTCGGCAAAATCGACGGGCTTTATGAAATCGTCCGCCTGGATGCTGCCGCTCAGCTGACCCTCTCTGTATTTCGGGCTGACCCCCAGGCGGAGCCGATTCCTGCGGGCACGGGTACCGGTCTGTTTTACCGCATCGGCACCTATGATGCGCAGGCCGCCGAGGCAGCCCGTCTTTTGATGACGGCTCTTTCGATCGCCCCGGGCTGTTCAGACGGCTGCTTTTGCCTTGACAATTTGCTCAGCACCGAGCCGCTGCGCATTCTGTCGGTGCGGATGGTGCTGGCGATGGTCTTCGCTTCGATGTACCAGAACAAAGATACCGATGCCGTCTTCCTGGCCAAACAGGAGCATTATGAGCGTCTGGCCGAGCAGGTCCGCCGCCAAACGGTCGTCCGCTTTGAAGCCGAGGACGGCACCATCTGCGAAAAATCGCCCGCTTGTACACACTCAAGAATGGTAAGAAAATAGCCCTTTCAGAAGGAGCACACCCATGACGAGCCCGCACTGGCAGTTTGAACGAAAAGTCAACCTCTCTGTCCTTGTTCAGCTGTTTACGCTGGCCGGACTGATTGTCGGCGGCTGGGTCAACCTGCAGCGCCGGCTGGACCTGGTGGCCTATGATGTCAAAGTACTGCTGGACAATCAGGAGCAGATAACGGCCCGACTGGAAAACCTGCACGAAAAAACCCTCTCGCAGGAATACCGCCTGCGTGCCGTCGAAACAGACAAGCGCCCTTCGTCTTCATTTTGACGCAGGGCCTTTGTCCTGTGTCGGCGGGAAAGAAGGGCCGGCGGAAGGGCCTGGAAATCTGTCTCGTTGACGGGCTGCCTTGCGCTGCTTGCCGGCGTCCCAAACCAGATAGGCGATCCCGCCGCCGATCAGGACAAGACCTCCCAGCGCAAAGAGCACCGTCAGCAGAAGGAGAGTTCCCGTTTTCATACGCAAATCCTCCATGGCAAGCATAGAAAAAAAGACACAAAAAGTCAAGAAAAAAAAAGGAGCCGAAGATGAACAGGTTTTATTTGATTTTCATGGTTTTGCTGATGGCGGCGGGCTGCGAGGGATTTCGCCGGCCTGCGACCCAATCTCAGAAAGAAAATGCCTGGCTTCACATGCGGACGACCCAACTGTCCGCCGAGCAGGCGGCAGCGGAAGAGACCTCTTCTGTCCTGCAGGACTTGACGGCTTTGGCGTATGAGCAGAGCCGGGCCTTTGCGGCGGATTACGGTTTGCCGGAACAGATTCCTTCCGCCCGGACAGCCGAGGAGATTCTGCCTGCAGCGCCTTCGGCGGCCGCTCAGGCCCAAACCGACAGCGCCCAGCGGCTGAAACCCTGGTCGGTTGTGGACGGCTTGCTCGAACTGGGTCTGGCCGTCACCGGCCTGCTCGGCGGGGCCTGGGGAATCAAAGCCGCTGACTTTTTCAGGCAAGCCCGGGAAAAATCCAAGGCCCTGCGGGAAATTGTCCGCAACAATGAATTGTTCAAGCAGCTTTGCCCTGATGCCGCGGAAACTTTCAAGCAGGCCCAGTCCGCCCAAAGTTCTTCGACCCGACGGCTCGTTTCCGAATTGAAGAATACCCCGTAAAGCCGCCTTCAGCAGGGTCAGTATTCATAGGTTTTGCCGTCAACAATCAGACGAATCAGCGCCGCATGGCCGAATCGGTCCCCCCGGATTTGTGCCAATGCGGTTTGCTGATTTCTGCGCAGGGCTGCTTCGAGTGTGTCGCGGCCCTCTTCCGGAATGAAGAAATGCTCAATGCCGTATTCAATGGTGTTGTGGGAAATCCGCCCCTTCAGAGCAATTTGGTCCTCAGGGAGTTCCTTCGGCCGTTTGTCCGTAAGCGTCCGGAGAGTCCAGATGTCGTCTGCACCTTTTTGGAGAATAGCATAAACGGTCATCCCATCCTTCCGTTCGGAAGGGAAAGATGACCAGTGCTCATCGGAAGGTCGCGAAATCTCGTACCGCAGAATGACGTGATAGCCGCTCAGAAAATCATACGGATCAACAGACGCCGTTTTGATGGTAATCAGCGTTCCCGTCCAGCGGACCTGAATTTGTTTGGCAGGGATGGCGGCCAGAATAACCAGTTGAAAGGCAACCGCCAGGGCAAACAGCCATGATTGTTTAGTCATGTGTGCGTCTCCTTATCCGCAAATAGCGTTCAAACAAAATACCGGCGAGAATCAGCCCGATACCGCAGGTTGTGAAATTAGCCGATTTCACCAGCAGGCCGATTTCGTATTCGAGTGTTCTGGCCAGCACCACCACCGCCGCCAGCAGAACCGACGCCCAGAAAATCCGCCGGTCCTCCAGTTTCAGACTGGCATAAAACAGAATCCCAATCGCCAAAAGCAGTATCAGATGGGCGCCAAGCACCACGATGTCAGCCGTACTTATCTGCGGCAGAATGCCTGCCGCGACAAAACAGCCGACCGAGATACCCAGCAGGGCGGCCTGAATTGTGTTTTTAAGAAGCGGCCCGGCCCAGATGGCCAGTCCTACTGCCGCCGCTGCCAGCCCGCCTGCCGTAATCAGGTAAGCAGGATAACGGAGCAGTTCGTTCCGTCCGATTGCCCAGCTGACCATTTCTGTGCTGTAATCAAGGAACGATGCCAGAAACACCGCCAGAATGCCCCAAAAAAGCCCCACAATCTGGCATGGCACGCAGAGAAAACGGCTCGAAGGAACTTTCCAGCCGGCCAGACCCCAGCAGAAAAAGATCATTCCCAGCAGCGAGGTCCCGGCTGCAAAAGGATAGGCAGGGTCTCGAAACAGTTCGTATTCAGTTAAAGAAACCGCCCAGCAAACACTCATCACAAGCAGCGTTCCCCATACGACCCATTGCGAACGCAGATAATAAACCAGCGGCACAAAAACCACCGCAGCAGCCGGCAGAAACCAGCCGACCTGCCTGCTGCCATCCGCCGTGCTGCCGAGGGCGAAGATGGCGGCGGCAATCAGAGCCGTAACGGCATTCGGCGTGCTTTTGACTGCCCAGGCAATAGCCGCCGCCCCCAAAGCCCAGGCCGCAAAGCCGCCGTACGGGTTGGCCCGGACATGAAAGATTTGGGCCACCAGCCCGATATTGGCCCCGAAAATCAAGGTGCCCAGCAGCACCAGCGTATGGCCGAGTTTGGGGTAGTTTCCTTTGACCTTCCAGAGAATAAAGCCGCTGAGGTGAGCGGCCAGCATCGCTCCAATAATCAGCACCAGTTTGATTTCCCGGCTTATCTGTGTCCAGTGGGCCGCAACAAAACTGATAATCCCGATGCCGACCAGGGCTGCTCCGATAAAGTAAATGGTGGCCAGCAGCATACGAGTGGATTCTGGAGCCAGCGCATCCAGCCGATACCGCCGGCTGATGGCGGCTGCCTGTTCCGCAGACAGCAGCCCCTCTTTCTCGAGGATGCCCAGCTCTGTTTTCAGACGCTTGCGAAACCACCCCGAGGGCAATTGGCTGTGCATAGACGCCTCCTTTCTTTGGAAAACTTTTTATACGGGACATTATAAGCCGCCCGTTGCTCTTTGGATAGACAATTTTGGCGGGGATTTGCTTATTGACATCTTTCTTTCGGACGCCTAACATACGGCAAGACTGGAAAAGCCGAAGGACAGCGGCACGAACAAATCCTAACCCTATAGGGAGAGCCGGAATGGACCCAGCCATTTTTAAGGCGTATGATATTCGCGGCATTTATCCGGATCAGCTGGATGAAGAAGCCGCCTGGAAAATCGGGCATGCGACCGCACAATTTCTCCGTTCGATGCTGCGGGGTTATGAGCGGGGGCTGGCCAACGCCCAGAGCATCTGCGTGGGCTATGACATGCGCACCCACAGCCCTTCCCTGGCCAAAGCCCTCATCGAAGGGATGAATGCAGCCCGCACCAATGTGATTAATATCGGGATGATTGATACGCCGCAGATGTATTTTGCCATCAATTATCTGGGCACCTGCGGCGGGGTGCAGGTGACCGCCTCGCACAATCCCGCCCAGTACAACGGATTTAAAATCTCCGGTCAGCAGGCCAAGCCCATCGGTGCCGATACCGGCCTGAAGGACATCAAGCACATTGCCCTGGCGCTGCTGCATACGCTCGGCCGTCCCGATGGTTCCGTGGAATGCCGCGACCTGACCAAAGAGTACAAACAGCACGTGCTGAAGTTTCTCGAGCCCAGCCGGCGGAAACTTCGCGTAGCCGTAGATGCCTCCAACGGGATGGCCGGCAAGATGGTGCCTGCCATTTTTGATGATGTGGACAATCTCGAAATCATCGGCATCAATTTTCGCTGTGACGGCACATTTGCCCATGACCCCAACCCCCTCGTGGAAGCCAATCTCGCCCAACTTCGCCAGACCGTCTGTGAACAGCAGGCCGACTTCGGCGTCTGCTTCGACGGAGACGCCGACCGGCTGGTTGTGGTCGATGAGCAGGGCACTCCCATCGGCTGCGATTTGCTGATGGCCCTGATGGTGCCGTATTTTCTGGCCAAAAACCCGGGCTCGGTGATCGTCTATGACCTGCGCAGCAGCCACGTGGTTCCGGAAGAAATTATCAAGCATGGGGGAACGCCGCGCCGCGAACGAGTCGGCCATGCTTTTATCAAGAAGAGTCTTCGCGACAGCCACGCCTGCTTCGGCGGCGAACTGAGCGGACATTTTTACTATCGCGACAATTTTTATGCCGACTCCGGCCTGATTACCCTCGTGCATCTGCTCAATATCCTCGGCACCACCACCCGCTCCATGAGCGAATTGATTGCCCCCCTCCGGCGATATGCCTCCAGCGGCGAACTTAATTTTCAGGTGGAAAACAAAGAAGCCGTTATGAAAGAACTGGCCCGAAAATACAGCCAGGGTCAGGTGGACGACCTCGACGGCCTTACGGTTCAGTTCAAGGATTGGTGGTTTAACGTCCGCCCCAGCAACACGGAACCGCTGCTTCGGCTCAATGTCGAAGCAAAAACCCCCGAACTGCTCCAGGAAAAACTGGCGGAATTGAAAGAGTTTCTTGGAGAACCGGTCTCGCACTGATTGGGCAGACAGAGGCGGATTCCGTTTTTTCAGGATGAGGGAGCGCCATGGCACAATACGAAGACTTGAAAGGCAAACGAGTTTTGGTGACCGGTTCCAGCAGCGGCATCGGGCAGGCCGCCGCGATTGCTTTTGCCCGCCAGGGCTGTTTTGTCGGCGTGCATTATTTTCAAACCCCCCAGGGTGGCCAAGAGACCTTTCGCCAGGTGAAAGCCCTCTCTGACGGCTGTCTGCTGTGTGCGGATATGCGGCAGGAAAGCCAGGTTTCCAAACTCATCGAAGATTTTACCGCGGCGGCGGGGGGATTGGATGTTTTGATCAACAATGCCGGCACGATGATTGCCCGCCAGTCCATCGAGACAATGACGCTGGCGTTTTATGAGGATGTTTTTGCGACCAACTGCCGAAGCGTTTTTCTTGCAACCCGTCAGGGGCTGCCGCATCTGAAGCAGTCGAAGGGCTGCATTGTCAATGTCGGCTCCGTGGCCGCCCATCACGGCGGCGGCGGGGGTTCCGGCATTTACGCGGCTGCCAAAGCCGCCGTCCATGCGATGACCATTGCCATGGCCCGCGAGTTTGCCCCCTACAGGATTCGCGTCAATACCGTCGTTCCCGGCTTGATTGAAACCCGTTTCCACGAGCGGTTTTCCACCCCCGAACGCAGACGAAAGAGCGCGCAGGAAACCCCCCTCGGACGCAACGGGACCGCCGAAGATGTAGCCAACGTCATGCTCTTTTTAGCCAGCCGCGAAGCCGATTTCATTACCGGCGAGTATGTCGCCGTCAACGGCGGCGCCTACATGCGTGCTTAAGAGCGCGGTCGATGGATACCTGCGGCAATTTTATTTCCCGCCTTCAAAATCTGTAATTCCGTCGAATTGCCCCTTTTTTGCAGTATTAAGTCGGAATTGTTTTGTAAATTGAACTTTCAACCCGGGACGGGACAATCCTATCTTCTGCAAAATCTCTTCGAGAGAAATCCCCTGCTCGAATCGGCCTGCCGCCCCAAGTACTTTGAACACAATTTCATCAGCCGATGTGAACAGCCATTTGTCTTTGCTGTGAAATAAGAAGGCCAGTGATTCTGCCTCTCCCGGGTCCAGTCTTTCCAGATATACAGGCCCGTATTTCTTCAAAAACGCCTCCACAATTGCCAACGGAACATCGATGCAATCAATTTTCCCCGTTCTAATGTCAGAATCCAGCTCAATAGGAGAGTGAAATCCGTTTTCGTCTTCCCAATAATCGGATTCTTTTGCTACCGCCTGGGTAATGGTAACCATGCACTGTGTAATGAAACTTTCCCATATTCTCAACTCATGCAGATAAATAACGATGTTGGCATCAAGCAGCAGGAGTGGGAATTTCATAATCGACATCCTTGTCCAGATATTGTTCGGCCTCCTTGCGGCTGATATTCATCATTTCAGCAAAACGGCGAAGAGAGATTTCGCCCTTTCGAAAGACTCGGATGGCGAGCATACGATAGCGTTCGGGATAGAGGGAAGGATTTGAACCATCAGGTCGAATGGTTTTTTGGCTATACTCCTTCGCTTCGGCAATAAACTTCTTGGTTTGTTTTTCTTCCCACCCATATAAAAAGTGCATCCGCCAAAAAAGTGATTCGAGAGAGACGTCAAACTGACGGGCAATACTGTCCAGACGGCTGAGGGAGATCATACAGTCTTCATTGGCTGATTTGCTGATGGCTTCCCGCACAGGCGTTTCCGGCAGAAGAAGATTGGCGGCAAAGCAGGTAGCCAGTTTTTCTTCCTTTTCTGAGGGTTCACAAATCCCTTCGTGATGATTAAATCGCTCCCACGTCAGCAGATGAAACAGTTCATGAGCCAAATCATGGTTGCGTCTCCATTGGCAGTTTTTCTGGTTTAAGAGAATCGCATATCCGAAGAGAGAGGATTTTGCGCAGGCCGCCGTCCCCAGATTTCCGAGGTCCAGGTGGAAAATCTTTACTCCATAGACTTCTTCAAGCACGGAATACAGGCCTTTGCCCGGATATTTTCCCAAGCCCATTTCCTCGCGAATCCGATCAGCCAAAAGGGCGGCTTCCGTATAGCCGAATTTTTCGCCGAAATCATCCAGACTCGGCAGCTGCCGCATGGCCTTTTCTCCAGACCATATCTCCAGCTGGCTGTATTGATGACAAAGTTTAAGAAAGCGGGCTTGGATGGCTTTCTCATTTGCCGGTTTGTTTCGCCACAGAACAACGTGCTGCTCGGAAACGTCCTCTTCAAAGAAAAAACTCAAGGACACCTGATAGACTTCAGCCAGTTTGGACAGTTGGCTTAAACGGGGCTCGGACTGCCCGTTTTCATAAGCGCTTAAGCAAGAATCATCAATCCCTGTTTTTTCAGCCACTTGTTTCAAGGTTAGACCGACATTTTTTCTTGCAAGTTTTAATCTGTCGGCGAGACTCATCTTTTTCCCTTTCTGTTTTATAAAGAAATTATATATATATTTTCGGCAATTTTCAACAACATTTTCTTTGATAAAAAGAAAAAAGGTTTTTGGAGGGAAAATTTTCTCGTCTGTTTCCGATAAAATCGCTATTAAACCCCCCAAATCAGCAAAAACAGCCCATTTTCACAAAGATAAATTGAAAAGAGATTCTCTATTTTATAAATTGGTTCATACCCTAAATGGGGTCTTGAAGACCCCCGTTTACACACAGGCCGCGAGGGAGACCCCCTTCGCGGCCATTTTTATAGATACAATAAAGACAGCTGGTGTCTCCTATTTTCCCTTTCGGAACGGCCGCAGCGTCCGCAGCCATTCCATATTCCAGCGCGTTTTCTCAACAGGAAAGATGCCTCTTTCCACATCACCAATCTCATCAATAGAATAAAAGGCCTTTGGATTGAACTGATGAATCATCTGCTCGACTTCTTCGATGTGGCTGTGTTTGACCACCGTAAAAATCACCTGCACTTTCCCCTGCGCCCCTCGTCCGTCCACCACGGTCACTCCAAACTGCCGGCTTCGCATTTTTTCAACCAGCGGAGAAGCATCTTTCTCCGTGATAATTCGGATGACTACCATTCCCAGCGACATTTTCTCGGTCAGAAGAATGCCGATATAGTTGCCGGCAGCAAAGCCGCCTGCATAGGCAATATAGCACAGAGGGTTGGCCAGATGCTGAAGGATTTGACCAATGGCTATCAGCCAGATTAAAACCTCAAAAAAACCGACCACCGGAGCCAGAACCTTCATCCTGCGCGACACAAAAATCAGGCGAATCGTTCCAAGCGTCACATCGGACAGGCGGGCGATAAAAATCAGAAAGGGCAGCACAAGCCAGGAAAACCACCAGTTGGATGTCATTAATGTTTCATTCATTGCTGTCTCAAGTTGCGGCTACAGCCACTTGTTTTTCTTAAAATAGATAAGCATGCTGACAAAAATGACCCCCATTGCGCACAGCACAGCCGGATAGCCCCATCGCCATTGGAGTTCCGGCATATACCTGAAGTTCATTCCATACACCCCCGCAATAAAAGAAAGGGGGATGAAAATGGTCGTAATAATGGTCAGCACTTTCATAATCGCATTGGTTTGATTGTTGATACTGTTAAGGTAAATTTCCAGCAGACCCGAAACTGTATCGCGAAAGGTTTCCACAGAATCCATCACTTGAATCGTGTGGTCATAAACATCGCGAAAGTAAGGCACTGTCGTATCAGTAATCAGCGGACTGGCCGTCTTTTCAATCTGGCTGATGACCTCCCGCAGCGGCCAGACGGACTTGCGCAGGTATATCAGCTGCTGTTTGAGGGCATAAACCCGGTTGAGGGTTTCTTCTTCCGGCTCGCTGATAACCTCATGTTCGAGGGCTTCGACCTGTTCGCCGAGTTTTTCAAGAATCAGGAAATACCCATCCACAATGGCATCCATCAGCCGGTACATCAGGTAGTCAGGCCCCATCGACCGGATGCGGCCTCGACCCGTCCGAATCTGCTCGCGAATCGGATCAAACACATCGCCTACGCTTTCCTGAAACGAGACGACATAATTGGGCCCCAGCAGGATGCTTACTTGTTCAGACTGGATCGTCTGATGGGCGTCATCATACTGGAGCATGCGCAGCACAACAAACAGCTGTTCGGTGCTGTCATCGCATTTGGGACGCTGGCCGGTGCTAAGGATATCCTCAAGGATCAACGGGTGCACGCCGAATTGCCGGCCGATGCCTTCAATGACGCTCACATCCGCCAGCCCGTCAATGTTAATCCACCGAACAGTCTGCATCGGCTGGGGCTTAAAGCAGTCTTCCAGACGCTCCGGTTTTTGCTCCTCACAAAAGCCGGGTCCGAAAACAAAGACCGTCAGCACGGTCTTTTCGGGTTTTCTGTCGCCGGCATGAATCAGGGTACCCGGCGGAAGCCCCGCCTTTCGGGACCGTCTGAGAGATTTGTTTCCAGCCATACCCGTATCCTTTCTTGAGAACTCAAGACCCAGATTACCGCGGAAACCCTTTCTCTGCAAGTTTTTTGAAAATAGCGTTATCGGCCCCGTTTGGAAGCCGGCGGCTGGAGAAGACGGTACAGCGGCTTATCCCGCCTTGTCGCTGCTGAGCCGCTGTCGAATGACGGGGGCAATTATTGAATCAGCGTATCAAAAACCCGCACCTGCGCCCAGTTGTGTTCGTTTCGCGCAATGAACTCCAGATGCTTTTTGGAGGTTTGAAAGGCGTCATAGGAAGCGATGCTGTCAAAGACAATATGAACACCCACATCAAAAGAACCGTCATTGATCGTGCGCTGCATGGATTCAGCCCGTTCGCCCGCCGAAAAATAGAGAATGCCTTCGTGATTCCGCAGAGAGGCGTAGGCATCGCGAATCAATTGCTGTTTGGCATAGAGGGAGTTGTCCTTCAGCGTGAAAAATACTATATGGGCAACCTGCGGCCCGGAGGTCAGTTTTTTGGGCGTGCCGAGCATCTCGCAGCCGGCCGCCAGCACCAGCACCGCCGCGGCCGACGCCATCCAGCATCTCCTGTCCATCCCGTTATCCTTTCCAATGCAGAATCATTCCTCATTCAGATGCCTCATAATGAAGCAAAAAAAGAGGACATTGAAAAGAAAATTCCCCCTCAAAGACAGGAAGGAGATCCGGAATAAAAAAAATAAGGATTCCCCTTTATCCGGGAAATCCTCCGCCGGAATTGCTTTCTTTTTACGCCGTAAGGGTCGCCTGCTCAATCAGCCCTTACCAGGTCTGATTTTGCAGCTCCAGATCGCTCTCAAGAATGAGACGGGCATATTGAGAGGGGTTGTCCTCTTTCCCGTCTTCCTCCGCACTGGTCAGCATAGGTGCGCTGCCCAGCGGAAGAGCTGCTTCTGGAAGATAGTGAGAAAGTACCTCTTGGGCCTGGTCGGTTTGTCCGTTGGCCAGAAGCTCATGAACGGCTTCCAGACGCGCCTGGGCCAAAACCTCGTTGCAGCGGCTCTGTGCCCACTGGGCACGATAATCCGTCATTCCGCATCCGCTGCACAGCCATGCGATCCCTGCGACAGCCCAACTTACCATAGATATGGTCTTCATACTTCTTCTCCCCATTTCTTTCTCGGCTGGACGCAGTTTTCTTCTCATAAGTTTAACCTTAGACTTCATTAAAAACTATACAAAATAATCGAAGCCCAGGTAAATTTTTCATTTTTCTATTTTTTTTGTCTATCTTTCCCTGTTTTTGCTTTTTGCGCAATTTCTCCTCCTTTTCTTTTTCGGCTTGTTTCGGCCAAAACATAAGCAAAAATGCGGTTTTTCCGCCTATAAAAAATCGATTCTGCTGATTGATTTTTGAATATATTATCCATCTTACCACGGTCCTGCCCTTGCTCTTGATTAGGCAGCAATTGGATAAGTCCCTTGGTGAGATGACCGGCAGAGGTGAGGACTTTTCTTATTCAAAAACCCAACGAAAACAGGAGGCCTGATTTGCTTACTTATCGGACACTGGGCAGCGCGACAAAAAAAGTAGAGCCGCGCCCCAACTCCGATTCGACCCAAATTCTGCCCTCCAACCTGTCCAGAATCCGGCGGACAATCGTCAATCCGAGCCCTTCTCCTTTTTGCGGGCCGTCCGGATTGAGCCGGTGAAAGATTTCAAAAATCTTGTCATAATGCGCCGGCGCAATCCCTATCCCGTTGTCCTGGACCGAATAAATCACTTCATTTTTGTCAATGTGCCCCGAAATCCGTATCCGAAGGGGCTCCTCTGCCCGCTGATACTTGAGGGCATTGTCAATCAGATTGCTGAACACCTGATTGATTTGAATCGCATCTCCCATGCAGTCCGGCAGGTCCTCCACCGCAACCTCAGCATGGAGACGGCGAATCTCATACCGCATCGCCCCCAGCACCATCTGCAGAAGCAGGTTCATCCGAATCGGTTCAAACCGGAGGGGCGCCGTCCCCAAACGCGACAGTTGAAGCAGCCCCGACAGCAGGGAATCCATTTTGGCCGTGCCCGCAGAGATAAAATGCAGCGATTCCCGAATATCATTTTCAATGATTTGCCGCAGGATTTCCATGCTTTCTGCCGAAGGTTCGCTGTGCTCCAGCAGGGCTTTGATTTCTTCTATCGCCCGCCGAAGTTCCCCTGCAAAACCCTCAATATTCACCAGCGGCCCGCGCAAATCATGGGAAGCCACAAATACAATGCTTTCCAGTTCCTCGTTTTTTGTCCGAAGTTCCCGCAGCAGTTTCTCGCGGGCGCTTTCATAGGCCTTTCGCTCCGAAATATCGTGTGCAAAGACACAGTGATAGTCCTGTTCTTTATACCGAAGCGGACTGACGGTTATTTCCACCGGAAAAATCCGGCCGTCTTTGGCTTTATAGCGGGTCTCAAACGGACGCTGCCCAACCCGCTGGTTTTGGGCTGCCTCTTGAGCCGCCCAGCCGCAGTCAATATCCGATACATTCATCCGCAGCAGTTCCTCGGCCGTATAGCCCAGCAGCCGGCAGGCGGCCTCGTTGACCTTGATGAACTGCTTTGCAGAGTTCAGCCAGAACATCGGGGTCGTCAGATGGTCCACGGCAAACTGCGTAAACTGCAGTTCCTGCTCGACGCGCTTGCGGTCGGTAATATCCGTCAGGGCAAACAGCTCGCCTTTGTCCCGTTCCAGCGGATTCAGATACACCCCCCGCAGCAGCACGTTAATCGGACGGCCGTCCTTGTGCCGAAAAGTCAGCTCCTCGGTAACCTCCCCCTGGGCTTGCAGACGCGAATACAGCGACTTTCCCCAGTATTCAAAATCTTCTTGTGTCGGATACAGGCACGAAATAGCCCGCCCAATCAATTCTTCCGGCTGATACCCCAGATAATCGCAGAAGATTTTGTTCACGCGGATAAAAACGCGATTTTTGAGATGACAGATGCCGACAGGAACGGCCTGAAAGACCGCATCCAGTTCGTCCTGCTGCCGCGCATCTTCGTCCAGCAGACGCTTTCGCTCCGTGGCATCCCGAAAAATGCCCATCGCATAAGAAACCCCATTGATCTGAAATTGCGCAGCAGAAATGTCAGCGTAAAAAACCTTACCGTCTTTGCATCGAATCGGATGACAGGGTATCTGCTGCGGCCGGTCCTCGGCCGGATAATTGAAATATCGAAGGGATTGTTCGGAAACCTCCGCCGGCAAAATGTCCGAAAGGGTCATCGTTTCGATTTCCTCAGCCGAGCAGCCGAGCAGCCGGCACATCTGCCGATTCGGCATCAGCAGACGCTGGGTTTGACAATCCACAAGCAGAATACCATCCTGCGCATTTTCGAAAATGGCCCGAAATTTCTGCTCGTTTTCTTCCGCCTCCAGGCGGGCGTACATCAGTTCCTCGAATAGTTTCAGCAGAGAGGGTTCTGTCGGGGCGGTGGGGGGAACGCTGCCGTCTTTGGGTGAAGAGGCCTTCTGCGAGGCGGGCTTGGCTGTCTCGAACTTTTCCGGCTCCATCAGTACGCTCCTGATGGTTCTTTTATATATGCCTTTGAGGAAAAGAGCAAGCCCTCGTTTTTCAAAGGGCGCTGCCCTGGTTGGATAGCGTAGAAGAATTGCTCATCTGCATAAATGGTCGGCCCATAACCCCTCACTCCTGGCGCTATGGGCCGCACCCTCCACCTTTGCTGTCAAGACATGCTATACTATATCTCTTCTTTCTTTTTGTGTCAAACCATTTTGACTCTGCGGGCAGACGCAGAGCAGGGAACAAACAGAAAACACAGCAATGAAAAAAGCCAGACCCGCTTAAAAGCGAAATCTGGCTTCGGAGGAGGGTGATGAAATCTTCATAAATTATGAGAAATAAAAGAGCATTTTGTTATTTATTTTTCGGCATTTTCCCTGTTTTTCTGAAGATTTTCAGAAAATAATAGGAAGAAAAAGCAGAAAAAATCGGCAGTATTTTTCTTAGTTCTTATTCTGCAAGGACTTATGTTCACGTCTCCAATCGGGACGAATCGGATGAAATTTTACGAAAATCCTCGTCGGCTTCAGTAAAAATCGCTGTTTGCAGCAGGATCTGTTAACGTTTTTGTTGTGAGATTTTGTCCCCAAAAAAACCTTCCGGCCCTGGTCAATGGGAATATAGGGGGGGTTCTGGACAGATAATAGCGAACAATGATTGCTCCTGGGAGGTATTACCCAAGAGACCCTCTAAAAGAAAGGTCTAATAATCTTCTTGCTTTTAGAGGGTTACTGCTTATGATAGACTGTAATGAAGTTCGGTTTTTCAAAGGAAACCGTAAATTAGAATCGAATAAACAAACCTGAAAACAGATGAAGGGAGTGTCTGCTATGGTTAAAACAGGCAGGAAAAAAGGCGAGTATCGTTTTGTTTACAACCCCTCCGGCAAAGTCCAGAAAGTTGCATTGGCCGGCTCCTTTAACAATTGGAAACCGCAGCCGATGACAAAACAAAAGACCGGAGAGTTTTCTATTACCATCCCCTTGGCTGCCGGTTATTACGAATACAAGTTTATCGTGGACGGTACCTGGGTGGAAGACAAGGACAACGGCTCATACAGCTTCAACCCCTACGGCACGCTCAATTCGGTCTTGAAGGCCGAATAACCCATTGTTTGAACAGAGATAGAGCAGTTTCTCCGTAAACCCGCTGTCATACCCGCCTGCGCAGGCGGGTAGGCGCGTGCGGGGCGCCGTGTGGAAAACGCCCGAACCAGAGAAGGGGAGGACCGTTGCAAAAAAGTTAGAAAAATATTAAACTTTTGGTTGACTTGTTTGAAAAATATAATATAATTGAAGGAGTTTGATAGAAGGCAAATAGAAACGGAGGCGGCGGAAAGGAGAACACCTATGGGCTGCTTGAACGAAAAGGCGGGGGCTGTATTTTGTACCCGTCAGGGCGGTTTTGAACGAAGAACGACCCCTTTGCGGGAGTTTGCCGAACAGGTCTGCAGACGGCTCGAATGGCTCGAAAAACCCGATCGGCTTCTGCTCGAAATGATTTATGAGCAGGGCTTTTCCATCCGCAAAATCGCCGGCATTCTCCGGCGGAATCCCTCGACGGTCTCCCGGCGGGTTCGCTCGCTGCTGGACGGCCTGTTCTCGTCGGACTATCAGGTTTGCCTGCGATTGCGCGGCCAGCTGACCCCGCTGGAAATGAGCATTGCCCGCCAGCGGTTTGTGCTCAAAAGAAGCCAGCGGGCCATGGCGGCATCTCATTCCATTTCCCTCTATGCCCTTCGGCGGCATTTGAAGAAACTGGCCGCCGTGATTGAAAAACACCGCACCTTCGGCACTCCCGCCGGCACCGCCGCGGACAGCAGGGGGGCTTGAGCATGGCTTGCCTGTCTGTGAAAACCCCCTCCCCGGCCCGCCGGCACTTCAGCCCCAAAGCCGCCCGGCTGATGCGCTGGTTCGGCCTTGACCGGCTGGACGTGCAGGAACACGCAGCGGCCTGCGCCGGCAGATGCACTGTGGAGATTGCCCCCGGCCGGATTTGTCTGATTACCGGGCCTTCCGGAACGGGCAAAACCCTTCTTCTGCGTCAGTTTTACAAGGCGGCGCCCCGCAAGGCCCGCCTTTGGCTGGAGGATATTCCGCTCGAATCGGACCGGTGCGTGGCAGACTGCATGGACCAGCCGCTGGAGGAAACGGTTCGCTGTTTCTCGGCAATGGGGCTGGGAGATGTTTTTGCCCTTCTTGTGCCGCCCTGTCATCTCAGTACCGGCCAGCAGTATCGCTATCGTCTGGTGCGGGCCATGCAGAGCCGACGCCGCTGGCTGTTTGCCGATGAATTTGGTGCGGCACTCGACGGCCTCGGCGCCGCCGCCTTGGCGGTTCAGACGGCCGCCATTGTCCGCCGAAGCCGGCGGATTCTCTTTGCCGCTGCCGCTCGCGAAGAATTGGCCGACTATCTCCAGCCCGATATTCTGATTCAAAAGGGGCCTAATGGACAGACCGAAATTCAAAATCCTTACCCGCAGAGGCCATAAAAAGGTATGCCGCCTGTTGACCGTAGATCAAGCAGGCGGCGATACGCAGGCGAGGGCTGAAAGAAATGTTCAGGAGGTTTGGCTTATCGGACGCCGCCCTGTTTCGGCCTTGACGTCCTGAATAATCTGCTGAGCCCATTCATTCTGGGTCGGAAGCATAAAGTCCGGGACTCGCTGACAACCGACCGATAAACCAAGCTGATAACGTGCACATTGTTCAAAAGATTCAAAACAGTACTGTACCCGAAACATGTTCTTCAGTTTCGGCATATTCGCATGATTTTGAATCTGAAAAGTACATTGCTCAAAAAATGGACATCGCTGCTGCATTGCTCTCGATTCCTTCTCTATCTTCTTCCACAGTTTCCATCTCTTCCGCACAGCGAAAGAACACTCAATGCCCTGGGATAAAACCCCAATCTTGTATTATGCCAGTAAGTACTTCTACCTATTTGCCAATCAGTACATTGACTTATCGTCAATAAGGGGAGAACGGATTATTTTTTCGGAATTTTTTGGAGAAAAAATATGGTGTCCGATAAGAACGAAAAACAACACCGGCGAATTGATTTTTTTGAGGACTTTTTTATAGAGACCGCTTCCAGGGCAGAGGTAGGGCGGATGTGCGCCTTTCATTATAGGTCTCAAAGTCGGCAGCCCTATGCGGCGGCGTGGAAAATCAGCCGAAAACCCCTCTTTCACGACCGTTCCGGCTCTGTTCTCGTAGGGATTATTACCTATGCCATGCCGCTTTTGAATTGTGCTCCCCGCTGTCAGGCAGCGGGGGATTGTTTCTGCGCCGGTGACAAAAAAGCCCGTCTGATGCGCCTGAATCGTTCAGTTCGCCGAATCAGTCGCGTGGTGATAGATCCTCGTTTTCGCGGATTGGGGCTGGCCGGCCGGCTGGTGGCCCAGACAATGCCTCTGCTGAATATTCCTATGATCGAAACCATCTCCGCCATGGGCGCCTGGGGGCATTTTTTTGAGCGGGCCGGAATGCGCCGCATCGAAATCCCCCCGCGTCCGCAGGCCCAGTCGCTCTCGGCGGAACTTACCTCGCTCGGCATCCCCCCGACCTTCTGGCACGATGCAGCCGAAGTCCACAAACGCATGGAAAACCTGCCTGCGCCCTGCCGCCGCCGCCTCGAAAAGGCCTTCCGCCGCTTCCTTGGCGCCTATGGACGTCGAAGACAGATGCCTGGCGGACTGGAACGTACCCGATTTGTTCTTTCCCGACTGAATGCCTGTCCGGCTTACTATGTCTGGTTCAATCCGCGCTATCCCCTCCGCGAGGGACTTGTGCGGACAGGTTAGTGCGGCTTATTGGAAGACTGGTCTGTATAGCGGCGCAAAATCATCTCTGCCCATTGCAGTTGAGTGGGCAGCATGGTGCTTGGAACCTGTTCCTGTCCGAGCCGGCTGGCAATCTGATACCGAGCGCAATCCTCGAAATGCCCGCAGCAGTAGTCGGCCTTAAGTTGATCAAAAAGTGCCTGAAAACTCTGGACGGAAGGGTCATTGAAGAAGGTGCAGCCCTGAAGAAATTTGCAGGTTTCCATAAGCCCGGTTCCTTATAAGGTTCTCGGTTGGGCTTATTTTACCAAATGAAAAGCAGACACGCAAAGCGTCTTTTGTTTTTTTTCTGGAATGACAGCGCTGCCCCGCCCGCCGCCGCAGACCCAAACCCCTCTCCTTGGCCCGCTCTCAGCCGGCAGCAGGACGCCGGCGGACGCAGCCGCCTTGACAACGAAGCCGTTCCCCCAAAGTCAGCAGGACTCGGAGGAAGCATCCTTCACCGGTTTTTCCTCCTGAATAATCTGCTGAGCCCAGTCAATCTGCGTAGGAAGCATAGATTCCGGCACGACATCATCAGCACAGGCAGCGGCTACCTTGTAGCGCGCACACAGAGCGAAATCTCCCTCGCAGAAGTTTTTCCGAAACCGCTGCAGAAGACCCGGCATTTTTTGAAATGTTTTATCTGTCAATAGAGAACACACATCCTTCTTTGGGCAGCCCGCCATAATTCCGACCCCTTTCGGTTTTCTTATTTCGGCGTTGCAAAGAAGACAATGTATCGGCAGCCGCCAAGCCACGCAAGAGAAAAAATTATTTCCCGCCGCTCCCAATCACAGCCGCTCTATTCCCCCCAATTTGGCTGTTTTCACCGAAAGACAGCCGCGAACACTATGATTTTTTCGAGACAACCAGCCAGAGGGCGTGAATCATCCCCGGCAGGCCCCCCAAGCAAGTCAAAACAATATTGAGCCAGAAATGCAGTCCCAACCCAACCTGCAAAAAAGCCGCCACCGGCGGAAGAAAAATAGCCAGAATGATTTTCACCAAATTCATCGGAAACCTCCTTAATTTGTTAAATTACAGGTTCAGTTAAAGGCCTTTTTATCCGATTTTCCCGCTTTTGACAAGATTTTTTGGGAATTGAGAAGAAAAAAGAGGTACTTGAGTTCTCTAAACGCCGCATCTATAATTGCCCCTTCTCCGTTGGTCGAAATAGACAAGATGAATACTTCTTCCTTGCAGGATAAAACTTTAGACCGCAGACGGCGTCTGCAAACGATGCGTCTGTCCATTCTCGAGGGTCTGCTGGCGATGATTGCAATCGGCCTGCAGCAGACCTTCTATGTCCCTTTTTTAAATGCCCTGGGGGCTACGAAGTTTGAAATCGGCATCGGTTCAGGGCTGCCGGCTCTGATGACCGGCCTCATTCAGCTCCGCGTGCCTCACTGGATTCAGAATCCCCGCTATTATAAGCCCGCCCTGTTCTGGAGTACCTTTCTTCACGGGCTGAGTTTTTTCCCGCTGGCTCTGGTGATTTACTTGCGGGGGCCTGTCTGTGTCTGGGCGGCCATGGCTGTGATGGCCGTCAGCGCGGCGGCGATGGGGTTCGGCTCAGGCATCTGGGCGGACTGGATGGGGCATATTGTCCCCCGGCGTCGCCGCGGCACCTATTTCGGCAATCGCAACCGTCTGCTCACACTTTCCCAACTGGCCGCTTCCGTCATTGCCGGCTATTGTCTGGACACCAGCACCGGCAAAACGCTGCTGATTTTTGCCTGTGTTTGGACGACAGGCGGCCTGGCCCGCACCGTCAGTTCATTTCTTTTTTTCCGCCATCACGAACCGACCACCCTCCGCCAGGAAAGTCTCCGCCCAGGGCTGTTCAGGGATTTTTGCCGACAGATTTTCCACACTTCCTTCGGCAACTTTGTTGTGGCTTATTCGCTGATTCAACTGGCCAACAACTTCAGTTCCCCGTTTTTTACCCTTTATATGCTGAACGAAATGAAACTGTCCTACATCCGCTATACCTGCCTGAGCCAGATGCCGACGCTGATTACCCTGCTGTCGATGCCGCTGTGGGGGCGAATCTGCGACCGCATTGGGTATGTGCGCCCGATGCGTCTTCAGGTTACCATTGTTTTCGGCCTGCCGCTCGTCTGGATTCTCACCCACAACTATTGGATTTTGATGGGTGTGCAGGTGCTCTCCGGCTTATCCTGGGGCGGGCTGACCCTGGCCAGTTTTAACTATTCCATCAATTCCCTGCCTCATCAGAGCCGCCTGAGCGGTCTTTCCTATCTGAACTTTATCTCCTCTGTTTTTATCTTTCTGGGCACGACGCTGGGCGGCTGGGTGGGGCCGATGCTGCCGACTTTCAGCAGCAGCCAGCTTCACAGCATTTTTCTGTTTAGTACGATTTTGCGGACTGTCCCGGTACTTCTGTTCCAGATGCTGCCGGAGGATGCGCCCCCTCAGACCAAACTCAGTACTATCGAGCGGTTCTTTTTCGATCCGCGGATGGCCTTGCGCGCTGGTTTCGACCACATCATCAGCACCAAATTCCGCCGCCCATTCTGAAGCCGTGCCGTTTTTCAGGAAAGGGGGATTTTTATTTTTTTGTGAACTTAGCAGTGCGAATAGTGTCTAATAGGTTAGAGCCGTTGGCAAAATCAATCTATCCCTGGAGCGATAGGAGCGGAGTATGGATATGCTGAAAATCACCAGACGGGCCGCGTGTTTGTCTCTGGGAACCCTTGCGGTGCTTTGTGCGGCCGGCCGTGCCGCAGAACGGCCGTTGTCAGACGAAGAAAAAGTCATTCTTGCCCGTGCGGCGGATGCGCAAACGGCTTTCGCGATGGATTTGTACGGCTTTCTCGCCAACCTGCCCCATCCTCAAAAGCCCATCGAAAATATCTTCTTTTCCCCTTCGAGCATTTCGACGGCCATGGCCATCGTCTATGCCGGCTCGCGAGGCCAAACCGAAACCCAGTTTTGCGATGCCCTGCATTTCTGGACGCCGCAGGAATCATTTCACGACGCCATGGGCCGCCTGGAAAAACGGCTCAACGAGCAGGGACGCCTGGGCGACTGCGACCTGACTTCCGTCAACGCACTCTGGATGGACAAAAGGGCGGCCGTGCAGGATTCTTTTCTTCAGCAAGTCAGCCGCTTCTATTCAGCCCATCTCCAGCAGGTTGATTTTGCCCAAAACCCCGTCGCTGCCTGCCAACTGATCAATTCCTGGGTGCAGACCCAGACCCATGACCGCATCCGGAACCTAATTGACGAAGGAGCACTCGATGCCCTTACCCGACTGGTGGTTACCAACGCCGTCTATTTCAAAGGCAAATGGGCATTGCCTTTCGACCCGGAAGCCACCCATCCGGATCGCTTTATTGTCTCTGTCTATACGTTCCGCGACGGCCGGCCCCAAACGGAATACCACAAGGTCGAAGTCCAAATGATGACCCGCAAAGGTATTTTTGGATATCAGAAAAATGATATTTGTCAGATACTCGAACTGCCGTATCTCTGCGGCGACCTGCGAATGGTGATTCTGCTGCCCAACGACCCCGAATTATATCAGATGGAACATGCCTTAAACCCGAAAACCCTCTCCGAATGGCTGGCGGTTCTTCGTCCGCAGGAGGTTGAGGTTTATCTGCCGCGCTTTACCATGACCTATGCGTGCGAATTAAAACAAGCCCTTGCATCGCTCGGATTGTCCAGTGCGTTTACAGCCGCGGCCGATTTTTCCGGCATTACCGGCGGCAAAGATTTCTTTATTTCCGACGTGATTCACAAGGCCTTTATCCAGGTGGATGAAGAAGGCACCGAAGCCGCCGCCGCCACCGGTGCAGTGATGAAACTGGTTTCGGTCGCCGAGCCGCCGCCGATATTTCGGGTGGACAGGCCTTTTCTCTTTTTGATTCAGGATAAGCCCACCGGCGCCCCCTTGTTTTTCGGCAGAGTGACCGACCCGACAAAAGACTAATTCTTTATCAGGAGATTGACCATGAAGCAAATCCTCCAGGTTCTGCTGGCCGCGGCCGTAGCGGCCGGCGCGGGGCCTCTCTTTGCCCGCACCAAACTGGCTGCCTTGCCCCAGCGGGAAGCCGTCGATATCCGCATGGACCATCCCCTCTATACGCTGATTGAAGAGGAGCGCGTCCTCACCCTGAGCAAGGGGCTCAATCAGGTCGATTTTTCCTGGCAGGCGGTGTCCATCGACCCCGATTCAATCCGCCTCCAGCCGCTGGACCATCCCGACGGCGTACGCCTCCTGAATGTCAGTTATCCGCCCGGCGAGGCGGCCCTCGTCTGGGAGATTGCCTCCGACGGCAACTGGGCCGAGCGCGTCCGCATCAGTTATCTCCTCGGACAGATTGACCGCCTGGCCGCCTATAAGGCCCTCACCGACAAGGCCGAAACGAAACTCGACCTGACCGCCTATCTGATTGTCCGCAATTTTTCCGGCGAGCAGTTCGACAACGCCCGGATTCTGATTGGCCCCGAGGCCGCTTTTGAACGCACCATCGCCGGCGGCGAAACACGCCAGCTGCTCCTGATGCAGGCCGGCCCGCTGCCGATTACGAAGGTCTGGGTGTGGGATTCCGCCATTCAGCCCTGGGACCCGGAAAAACTGGAAGGCCAAAACATCGGCATTCCCGTCTTCTATCGGCTGGTCAACGAGCAGGCCGCCGGACTGGGCCGAGCGCCTCTGTGGGGCGGCAAGATGCGGCTCTTTCAGGATGACGGCAGCGGCAGCACCATCTTTCTTGGAGAGGACATCCTCCCGCTGCTGCCGGTCGGCCGGAAGGCCGAATTGACCATCGGCGACAGCCGCGATATCGTCGTTACCCAGCGAAAGATGAAAGAAGAGCAAATCAATATCCGCCGCAACCGCAAGGAACAGATTGTCCTCTACGATACCGATGAAATCCTCACAGCCAAAATCGAAAACTTCAAGGACACCCCGGCCGTCCTGACCCTGATTGAGCATATCGGCGGCCAGTGGGAGATGAACTCGTGCAGTCTGCCCTATACACGCAAGGATGCCGAGACACTCGAGTTTGAGATTCCGCTGCCCCCGCGCAAAGGGGATAAGCCCGCCGCCGTTGAATTGGAAATGCACTATCAGCGGCGCAATATAAGGCCATGAACAAGCCGGCGGAAAAATCCTGAAAACACAAAATCGATTGCTCAATAAGGAGTCAGCGATGAAACGATACGCAGGTTTGGTTTTACTCAGCATCCTTACCGCCGCCGCGGTCGCCAAGGTCGATTTGGTAACGCTGCCGGCCTCCGAAGCAGTGCAGATTACCATTTATGAATCCGCCGACCTTACGCTCATCCGCGACAGCCGGCCCTTGACCCTTCGCGAAGGCACCAACCAGCTCCAGTTCTCCTGGGCGGATACGCTGATTGACCCCACCTCGCTTTCCCTCATCCCCAACGCCTCCGCGACGGAAGTGGACATCACCGATTTGTCCTATCCGCCGAACGCATCTCATCTCGGCCTTTGGACGATTCAAAGCCGTCTTGCCGGCAGTGTGCCCTTCGAGATTACCTATCTGACCAGCGGCTTCCGCTGGCGGGCCTTTTATGCGGGCATCCTTGCCGAAGATGGCCAGACCATGCGCCTCGAGGGCTATGTGCGCCTGACCAACCAGTCCGGCGAGGATTACGACCATGCCCAGGTGCGGCTCATTGTCGGGCAGGTTCATTTGCTCGATGAAATCGTCGCTCTGGCCCGCCGCGCCTTCCCTTACGGCCGGCCCGGAGAGGAGATTGCCGCAATGCCGCCCCAGCTGCTCCAGGAACGCACCCGAGCCGCGGGAAGGATTTACAAGGCGATGGACATGGCCGCATCCGTCGCACCCAAAGAAATCCGAAAAGAAGGCCTCAGCGAATACTTCCTCTATACCATCGAAGGGACCGAATCAATCCCCACCGGCTGGTCCAAACAGCTGCCCAGCTTTCAGGCCGCCGCCGTGCCCGTAGTCAATCTCTACAAATTTGAAGAAGAAAGGTATGGCTCCTTCGTCATTCACTACCTCTCTTTTGTCAACGACGCCGACCATCAATTGGGACAGACCCCCATCCCGGGCGGACAATTGAAACTTTATCGAACCGTCGGCAAACAGGGAAATCTGGCTTACGAGGGCGGCTCTGCCTTCAAATATATCCCCGTCGGACAGAAGGTCGAACTGAACCTCGGCCAGGCCGAAGATGTGCTGGTGGAACCCAAACTGATGGAGATGAAGACGGATAATTACCGCTTTGATGACGAAGGAAATATCAGCGGCTGGGACGAAATCTGCACCTTCCGAATCGAAGCCAAAAATACACGAAATCTGCCGGTCCGCCTTGAAATCAAACGCAATTTCCCAACCTCCTATTGGACGATTAAAAATCTGGAGCAGGCCGAAAAAGTCTTCGAAAAGGTGGACAAAGACACCGTAAAATATACCTTGCTGCTTCCGCCTCAGTCGGCCCAGTCCATTGAATATGTTTTGACAACGTACAATGGAACCCGACAGCAAGATTGGCCGTCGAAAACCCGGTAAGGCAGCGCCGCAAGACAGCAGACAAGCGGCTCATTTCAGACCTTTCTGCACGGTCAGCCGTTGTCAGGATAGAGTCGAAGAGCAGGCAAAACATCAAAACAGCCGCCCTCAAACGGACGACTCCGGCTCCTCCGCAAGGGGTTCTGTCTCGTCGTCAGCCGCATCATCATCTGCCAAAACGTCTGACACAGCAGACGGCTTTTGTTCCGTTCTCTTCAAGGTGCCCTTCGTTTTGCCGCCGGCGGTGAGCCACTGTTTGCCTTCAACCAGCCGGGCAATCAGCATCGCTGCCGCCGTATCCCCGCAGGCATTGATCATCGTAGCCGGCGGATCAACCAGCGTACCCAGCAGCGCAATCACCGGAAGGGCCTCCGGCCCGAACCCGTACAGCGAGACAATCAGCATCTCTCCCAGAAATCCCCCGCCGGGAATCCCGCTCATCACGACTCCGGCCAGCAGGGCCGCTCCCGCTGCCCCGGCCAGCACATCCACCCCCGAAAAGTCTTTGCCGAACAGCGCAAACAGAATGGCGATTTTCAGAATAGCCGCCATGCACGTGCCGTCCATGTGAACCGTAGCGCCCAGCGGCAGCATCAGTTTGCGAATATCCTCCGGCACACCAATCTTGCCGGCGGCCTCCAGATTAGCCGGCAGGGCCGCCAGACTGCTGCCGGTCCCCAGTGCCGTCAGCGAAGCCGGCCAAATATGAATCCAGAACCGCCGAAGGCCTTCCCACCCGCCGGCCAGATACGCATACACAGAAAGGCCGACGGCAAAGTACAGCAGCGACACCGGATAATACACCAGCACCGCCCGTCCGTAGGTGCCGCCCATCTGCGGCCCGAATACCCCCACCAGATAGGCAAAATACGCCGCCAGCCCCACCGGCGCATACAGCATAATCAGGCGAATCAGCCGACCGGTTACCGCCGCCCCCGACGTCAGAAAAGCCCGAAAGGCCCTCCCTTTGCTGCCGGCTGCCTGCGCCGCCAGACCCGTCAGAACCGCAAACACAATCAATGCCGCAATATGTTCACGCTCAAACAGTTTGGGAAACTCGGATACCGTAAATGTCGCCGCAAGCACCTCAATAATCCGAACCGACCCGGGCACCTCCGGAGCGGCCATCGAAAGGGTCAGCCCCCCAACCGGATGAAACAATTTCACCGCCCCAATCATCAGACAGGAAGCAATCAGGCCGGTGGCTGCAAAGATTATCACCATCACCACCGCAATCCGCCGCAGCCGTCCGAATCCTCCCGAACCGGCAATCGCCGAACTGATGGAGAAAAAGACCAGCGGCACAGCCCCGCAGTAAAGCAGATTCAGAAAAATATCCCCCAGCGGTTTAGCCGCTCCCGCTCGAGGTCCGCCCACCCAGCCCAGCCACGCACCCCCCGCCGCCGAACCGAGCAGCAGAATCGTAAAAACCCCCGATGAAAGAAATGGCTTCGAAGGCATCCTTACCTCAGCATCTCCTGTGCCTGGGACGTGTGTTCCTTTTTCAAATTCCGATTAGGCCTTCGCCTTCACGACGCCCAGCGTCTCCCAGATTTTGTCGATTTCTTTAAGTTCGGCCTCGTTGTCGTAATAGGCGGCCAGATGAAGTTCTTCCTCCTCCGTAAAGCCGAACAGATACACCCCGCGCAGCTCTTTGCCCTCAGCCGTTTCCGTCAGAGAGTACCGCATTTTGACCAGTCCCGGCTCATCTCGCCGCTCCAGGTCGGCCGCCGCTTCGTTCTTGATGGAAAGAATCTCGCCGATTCGCTCTTCGATGGGCTGGCCGGGGGTTGTGTACAAATCCATCCACAGAGTCAGACCCGGCCTCCAGCACACCAGACTGCCGCCGTCAATCCGCCGAAACATCTGCTCGCTGATGTCAAACCGCCAGCACTGCGGCACCCGCACCGTCCCTTTGAGTACCGGCGGCAGCAGGATAACATCCGGCTCCTCCGCATCCGGCCCGATGGCTTCCAGTTTGCCTTCCGCATTCCGAGCGATTTCCGTCCCGGGCGGATAGGTCAGAAACGGAATAATCTCAGGGTCATAGTTGGCGATGGTGTTAATCTCCATCGCCGAAATATGGTCCGGGCTGTCCAGATACTCGTCCGTTTCCCCGCCCCCCAGAAATCGCCAGCCGCTGTCTTCCTCGTCCTGCGGTTCCTGCCGAAGCATATAGTGAACCCGCTTGCCCTCCACGGCGATTTTGTCCGAAACAAAACCAAAGCCGACATTGGGCACCAGACGCTGAATCTCGGACGCGGCCAGTTTATAGTTCTTTTCCATCGGACAGTCCTTTCAAAATAATTTTTCTTATTCTATCCCCGCCCGGCCGCCCGCTCAACAATTAAAAGTCACAGCCGCCCGCGTAGGGCCGGCCGAAACTTCGCCTGATGTCTCCACGCCGCTTCCTTACCGCTCAATAGAAAGACAAAAACCGGCACACCGCACGCCCCCATGGACAGCCGGTATTTGCTTAGGAGCCGGGAAGCTTTCCGACAGCCGCACGCACAGCATCCAGAAAGGCCTCGGGCTGCTGGGTGCCGATCAGAATTTTTCGTCCGTTTCGCAGTTCAATCTGAATACCCTGATTGCCTCTCATGTTATAAGCCGTCCCGGATTTTCCTCGCCGGATTCCCCACCCGCCGTACTCAAGCAGCGGACGGTAGGTCCTCGCATAAATCCGTTCAATCTCATCCCACGCAATGCGACGCTTGAGAAAACGCAGCGGCAGGCAGCAGACAACAATCCCTTCGGGAAGGATCTGTGTCCTCATCGATATCGAGGCCAAAAACCCATCCAGAAGGGCCATAATAGCCCATAGACTCCACAAAGTCTGCTTCATGGGCGGCGGTTCAAGCTTGCCCTGAACTGTCAAAACTGCCAGCACAACCCCGAAGAGCACAATACCTGACACAATAGATCCAATGAGCAGAGGACAACGCTGCCTCTCTTCAAAGAACGGCATAACAACCTCGCCGATTTGCTCTCGAAGTTCCCTTCCCATTTTTCATTTCTCCTTTGGCCGCTCTAATTCTTCCGTACAGCCGCTTCTGTGCCGGCTATCCACACCGCCATCTGCCCCGGCCCGCGATGAGCCCACGCATAATAGGGGATTGCCTCAAACGCACGGGGCGTTTTGCTGATTTGCTCGCCGCTGCGGACAATTTCCATCCCCATCCCGCGCAGAACAGTCACGCCGCCCAGCAGCCCGGCCCGATAAGCCGCCTCCAGCGGCGCATCAGGTTCAATCATCAGATTAAGCACCTTGCCGCCTTCGACATCCGGCCACTCCAGACAGTACACCAGCGGCCCGCGCTGAAAGGCCGTCTTGCCGATATTATCCTGAACACGCCGGTCGCAGAGGATGCGCCGGTTCGGCATCGGCAGTTCGACAGTAACCGTATCGCCCGCCTTCCACGTGCGGCTGATGACGGCGTAGCCCTTGACCGTCTGGAGGGTTGTCGGCTGGCCGTTGACCGCCACCGCAGCAGGCCGCTCCAGCGGCTCAGTAAAATGGTACAATTCCGAAGAACGGAAGTCATCCGTTGCCCAGTCCGGAATCCGAACGTTCAGCACCATGGACGTTTCTTCCTTTTCCGGCTGAATCTTCAGAACGATGCGGCCCTCCCAGGGGAACTTCGTTTCCTGCACGATTTTTACCTTCTGTCCATCGATGCTCAGCTCCGCCTGACTTTGTCCGAACAGATTGACATACGCCTCATTTCCCCGGACGGCATAGGCATAACCCGACACCGAAGCCAGAAAGCGGGTAATATTCCCCGGACAGCATGCACACCCGAACCATTCGCTCCGCTCATAGTTGCCCTCCGACTCAAGCGGATTAGGATAGAAAAACCGCTTGCCGTCCAGCGATACCCCGGAAATCACACTGTTATACAGCGACCGCTCCATCACATCGATGTACCTGGCTTCCCCATGCAGCAGAAACATCCGATGATTCCAATACACATTGGCGATATTAGCGCAGGTCTCGCAGTAGGCAGTGGCGTTGGGCAGTTCATAATCATCGCCGAACGCCTCTCCCTGGTGCCGCGCCCCGATACCGCCGGTTACATAAAGTTTCTTATGGGCCGCATTGTTCCAGAGAGCATTGACGGCCCTGATATAGGCGGCATCGCCGGTCAGCGCCGCCACATCGGCCATCGCACTGTACATATAGGCCGCCCGGACGGCATGGCCGACCGCCTCCGTCTGCTCGGTCACCGGCTTGTGCGACTGCATATAGGCATCTTTGTGCCCGCTTCGTCCGCGCTGGTCGAGAAACCATTTGGCCTGACGAAGATACTTTTCATCACCGGTAACCCGATACAGTTTGACAAGCCCGATTTCAATTTCCTGATGGCCTGGAACCCCCTCATTCCTCCCCGGCCCGAAAACCTGACAAATTAAATCAGCATTCTTGATGGCAACTTCAAGAAAACTCCGCTTGCCCGTTGCCAGGTAGTGTGCCGCAGCCCCTTCGTACATATGGCCGGCGTTGTACAGTTCATGGCTGGAGGGCAGATTGTCCCACCGTTCTTTGTTGTAGCAGCAGGTTATTTTTCGCTTGCCCCCTTCACGGGCATTGGCGGTCAAGGCCGTATAAAGGTAGCCGTCCGGTTCCTGAGCGGCGGCAATATAACCGATCAATTCGTCCAGATAAGCATCCATTTTCGGGTCCGGCCTGACCATCAGCCCGTACGAGGCCCCTTCGATGATTTTGTAAACATCAGAATCATTGAATCCGAACTCGCCTTCCCAGCGGCCTTCCATCAGTTTGCCGGCAATCTTGAAATTATCAATTCGATGGGTCTTTTCGCACTGCTCAAAGGCATAGGGAATGGTAACCGTGAGGTTGGTTTCAATTCGCGGCTGCCAGAAGCCGTCGGTGAACTGAACCTTCGTAAAAGGAACCGGCTGATAAGGATAGTCCGCCGCCCCCTGAAGTTCCGCTGCCGCAAGGGTCATCAGGCCGATTGCAAAAAAACGGAGGGCTTGTCCGAGTCGGGTGTGCTGATTCATAATGACCTCCCAAAAAGTTCTTTATGGATGGATTGTTTCGCTCTTGTTCGAATTTCAGGGATAATCATACCCTCCCCCCGCGCCGCGGTCAACGATGGCCGGAAAAGTCCCCGTTTTTTCGCTTTTGCAGAAAATCGTTGTCCGCTATAATCTCCGCCGAACATTTTTTATTCAGGAGTTTGTTTTATGGTGCAAAACAGCCGTTCGGTGAGGGGGATTTTTCAACTTGCTGCGGCCGGCCTGGTCGTCTTCCTTTCGGCCTGCAGCTCCAAAATCCCTCAAGGCAAATATTCCCAGGAGGAAATGCTCAACCTTCCCCTGGCCAATCGCTACAACCTCCCTGAACCCACCGGCGGAATGGTCCTCAAAGTCGGTTCAGAAACACTCACATCCGAGGAGATTCTTTCAATTCCGCAGGTAAAAGAGGCCTTAACCCCCTTAGCAAAAAAGGGAGATTTAACCGCTTACGAGGCCCAGGCGATGCCCTTGCTGCGGAGTATCATCCGTTCCAAGGCGGCCGATTTGCTCCTCTACGAAGAGGCCCGCAAGTCCGCCCCCGCCAACATCGATGAACTGCTGGAGGCCGCCGTCAAAAAAGAGATAGAACGCTTTGTTGCGGATTATGACAACAATGTCGCCCTCGCCGAACAGGAATTAAAACGCATGGGCATGGACTGGCAGTCCTTTCGCGACTTTCAGAAAAAACTGATTATGACCCAATCCTACATCTCCTCGACAGTGATGGAAGAAAGAAAATTCACCCGAAGTGAACTGATGGAGTATTATGAGCGGGTCAAGAACGAGCAGTTTTACCGTCCGGGCCGGCTTCAGTTTCAACTGATTGAACTGGTTCCAGCCAAACTTTCTCCCCAGCAACTCCTCGAGGGAGAAACCCCCCAGCAGGCCGCCCGCCGGATTGCCGACGAACTCCTCCAGAAACTTCAGCAGGGAGAAGATTTTGCCGAACTGGCCAAACAGTTTTCCCACGACCCGCTGGCCTCGGCAGGGGGGCTGTGGGCGCCGGTTACCTTAGGCACGGATTCCCTCGCAGAACCCTATGATAAAATAGAGAAAATCGCAGAGAAAATGCAGGTTGGCGAGATTAAGGGCCCTGTGGAAGAGGGCGGGCGCATCTTTATCATTCGCCTGGTTTCCTTCACCCCGCCCGTCTCCAAATCGTTTGACGAGGTCCAGCACATCCTCGAATCGCAGCTCCAGTTTCAGTATAAAAATCGAAAATACAACGAGTTAGTAGAGAAAGTCCTCAAGCGGGCCGACTTTGTAGAACTTGAGCGGTTCGCCGAGTTCTGTGCCCAGGAAGCATATCGCCGCTGGAGCAAGTAAAAAAAGACCCAGAAAGTCGCATAACCGGCCTCCGCCGCGAAAAATTACCAGGGCCGAATAGCCATAAGTCTTTTTTCTATAATTGGTTGTATTTCAATCGCCCAGGTTTTTCTTGTTTTCCAAGGCCGTTTAGGTTATACTAAGGGCGTAAGGCAAGTCATGGCTTCGGTCATGGGGGATTCAGAAAACTCTTGTTGAAGGGGTGAGAAAATGACACGGTTTTATGAGAAGATTTGGCACCCGTTCTTTGCGAGTAAGAAGCGCATTCTGCTGCTTGCTGTCGCAACGTACATCGCGTTGTGCTGAACCCGTAAGACCAAATTTGTGAAAGGATTTCCTTGGAAAACGCCGGGACCGAACCTCCCGGCGTTTTTTTGCGCCCGCCCAAAAAAATCAGGGGCCCCGACCCCGATGGCCCCTGACGGGCTCCTTCTTGATAAAGTGCGGCAAGACCCCCTCTCCGATTGATAGAAAAATGGAAGGTTTTCAGGAAAAGCGGAAGTATCTTCCCCCAAAGGGCAATTCAGAAGACGGCTCTGCCTGCTGATAGGTCAATAGTCAGCCAGATACATTTCAGCCCCGGAACTTAGAATAAGCTCCTCCGGCTTTTCGGCAGCAATCAAAATGGCCTCCGCCTCCGGCAGGGATTCAATCAGCGCCAGCCCTTTTTCTTTCCCCAGCACGCTCACCGCCGTAGAAAGGGCATCGGCCTCCATCGCACTCGCGGCCAAAACCGTCACACTGATTAAGCCCTCGATGGATTCTCCGGTAGCCGGATTAAGGATATGGCTGTACCGCTTCTCGTTAATCTGGGCAAAACGCCGGTAATCCCCGCTTGTGGCGACAGCAAAATTATCCAGCCGAACCTTGCCGATTAACGATTCGGAACGTGGATTCTGGATTCCAACAATCCAGTTCTTCGCGGCCGGCGGCGGCGTCCCAAAACAGCGAATATTGCCTCCCACATCCACCATTCCCCCTTTGGCCCCTTGCTCCTGCATCGCTGCAATGGCCAAATCCACGGCATACCCTTTGGCAATCCCTCCCAGATCAAGGCGCATCCCCTCCACTTCAAACCGCACACTCTGCCGGCTGGGGTTCAGCACCATCTTTTCATATCCCACCTTTTTGCGGGCCTCGGCAATCTCCTCAGCGGCAGGGGCCTTTCCTGTCTTTTCCATCCGCCGCCACAAGGCCGCTTCAGGGCCGACCGTAATATCAAATGCCCCGTCCGTCAGTCGGCTGTACTGCTGCGAAGCACAAAGGACGGCAAACAAGTCAGAACTGACAACAACTTCCTGTCCGAAAGCGGAGTTATTTAATCGCGATAATTCCGATTCAGGATCGCGGTCATTCATTGTCTGATAGACCTTCTCCAGCGCCTCCCAGGCCGCCTGAATGGCCTTGCGTGCGATGGCTTTATTCTCCGCCGTCGCCGTCACTTGGGCCAGCGTGCCCATGATAGGCCGAAAGCCGCTGTTTTCGACAACAACAGGGCGGTTTTGATAACACACCCATAAGGCGGCCGCAGCCAGAAGAATGCCTGTCAAGCCGGCAAAAAATCTGTCCAGTTTTTTTCCCATAATGGACTGAAATGATTCAAAAAAGGTCGGTTTTCTGTATAATGCCCACTATGATAATCAGGTCAATTCAGTCTGTAAAGGAACAAGTCAGCCGTCGGCTCCTGCCCAGGGTGCGCAAACCCGCCCGATATATCGGCGGCGAAGTCAATCAAATATGCAAAGACCCCTCCTCCGCCGCCGTCCGGCTCGGCCTGTGTTTTCCCGATATCTACGAAATCGCAATGAGCCATACGGGGTTGGCGATTGTGTATGAAGTCGTCAACCGGCTCCCCTGGGCCTCCGCGGAGCGGATATTCGCCCCATGGCTCGATGCCGAAGCCGTCATGCGGGAAGAAAACCTGCCCCTCTTTTCTCTCGAAAACCGCCTGCCGGCCGCCGGCTTTGATATACTCGGCTTCAGTTTGACCAACGAACTCTGCTATACCAACCTGCTGAACATGCTGGATTTGGCGGGTCTGGCGGTCCGGCGGACGCAGCGCAGCGAACAGGACCCTCTGATTATTGCAGGAGGGCAGGCGGCCAACTGCGCCGAACCCATCGCCGAGTTCGTGGATTTGTTCGTACTCGGCCAGGCGGAAGAAGCAATTGTCCAACTGCTCGAACTTTATCGAACCTGCAAACAGAACCGCCTCAGCAAAGCCGACTTTCTCCTCCGTGCCGCACGGACGCTGCCGTTTGTGTATGTGCCCTCCCTGTATGCCTGCGACTATGAGGCGGACCAAATTACAGCATTCAGGCCGCTGGCGGAGGCACTGCCGATGCGGCTCAAAGATGCCTGGGTGGACAATTTTGATCAGGCGCCGGTGCCGGAAGCACCGATTGTCCCCTTTGTCCAGGCCGTCCATGACCGAATCAGCATCGAGATTATGCGGGGCTGTCCGGGACGCTGCCGGTTTTGTCAGGCCGGCTATTGCCGACGCCCCTTGCGCTATCGCTCGGTCGAACGAATTATGGAACTGGCCCAAAAGCAGTACTCGAATACCGGCATGGATACCATCGGCCTGCTGAGTCTGTCCACCGCAGACTATCCCTGGCTGGAGGAACTTGCCGAGAAACTGACGGCTTATTTTCGTCCGCTCCGCGTCGGCCTTTCCATTCCGAGTCTGCGCGTCCAGCAGCAGCTGCATCTGCTCCCGAAACTGATGACCTCCGTTCGGAAAAGCGGCCTGACCATCGCCGTCGAAACAGCGCCCGAGCGGCTCCGGCGGGTAATCAATAAGCCCATCTCCGATGCAGACCTCTTCGCCGGCCTGAAGGCGGCTTACGAAGCGGGATTTCAGAAAGTCAAACTCTATTTTATGGTCGGCTTCCCCGGCGAAACCGAAGCGGATATTTGCCGGATCGTGGATTTATGCTGGGCGCTGGCGACCCTTCGCAGAGACCTGCTCGGCAGGCAGCCCGCCTCCATAACGGCCTCCGTCAGCTGGCTGGTTCCCAAGCCCCATACACCGTTTCAGTGGCTGGGGCAAAAACCTATTTCGTATTTTCAAACGGCCCGCCGCCTCCTGCTCGAGCGAAAAAGCCAATTGCGGGCCTGGACCGTGCAGATTCATTATCATACCCTCGAACGAAGTGTCCTCGAATCGGCAATGGGCCGGGGCGACCGCCGCCTCGCCGACGTCATCGAAACTGCCTGGCGAAGGGGGGCTAAGTTCGATTTGTGGGATGAAACCTTCGATTTTGACCGCTGGCAGCAGGCCTTTGCAGACCATGGAATGGATGTTCACCAGCAGGCCCAGCGCGCCTTCCAGCCCGGACAGATCCTCCCCTGGGGCCATTTAGGAGGGCCGGAACAGTCTTATCTGCTCAGGCATTACCGGAAGGCACTGGAAGAAGCAGAAAAGTTTGTGTAAGAATTACTGCCCGTCCGTCCATTTCCGGATACCCGGCGGCTGACGATAGCCCCCGCGCCCGTTGGTCTCATGAAATTCCCGGATGATGTCTGCGGCCTTCTGCGGATCGTCGCAAACGGTAAAGACATTCAAATCCTCCGGGTCGATGTAGTGATGACTTTCCTGCACCTCTTCCTTGAGCCAATCCACCAGCCCTTTCCAGAATTCACTGCCCATGCACACCACAGGAAAGTAGGCCTGTTTAAGAGTCTGGATAAGCAGAAGGGCCTCAGAAAATTCATCCAGTGTGCCGTAGCCCCCGGGCATCACAATGAACCCATGCGCATACTTGACGAACATCACCTTTCGGCAGAAAAAATACCGAAAATGCAGGGAAAAGTTCTGGTACGAATTGGGAACTTGTTCCTGGGGCAGCTCAATATTCAAGCCGATGCTTTTGACGCCTGCCCGCCGGGCACCCTTGTTGGCGGCCTCCATAATACCCCCGCCCCCGCCTGTCATTACAGCAAAGCCCGCCTTGCCCACAAGGTACGCCGTCTCTTCCGCTAATTGGTAATAGTGACTGCCGGGTTTTTCACGAGCCGAACCGAACACAGATACGGCAGGTCCTATATTCGCAAGCTCCTCAAACCCTTCCACAAATTCGGCCATAATCCGAAAGATGCGCCATGGCTCTTCTGTAGGCAGTTTGCTGTATTCCGTCATCGGCAATCTCCAGAAATAAAAACGTTCAGTCAGTATATATATATCGGCTGAGTTTGCCTCAAAATCAAGCATTTTTGTCCGGCAGAACGCCCGCAAAACGAAAGGAAGCCCCTAAGGAACGACCCATGGAGAGGGGAGATGTGTAGTTTCTGGGTCTTGTTGGTTCAAAATTGGAAAACAAGAAAAAACGATCCCCCGGAACAGATCGTTTTTTCTTGCTTTTGCAAGCCCTCTCCGGCTTGCAGCTGCCCACCCTTTCAACTCTACACGTTCGTTGGCACCGGGCCGGTCGTTTGGCCCTCAAACAACTGAACCGGCAGCAGCACTTTCAGAGGTGGACTTTTCGGATAACGGATGCGATTCAGCAGCCGACGCAGCGATTCGGCCCCCATCCGAAGCGCTGGAACGGAGATGCTGGTCAGTCGCGGACAGCCCAATGTGTTGTCTTCCGTGTTGTCAAAACCCGCAACCGACACGTCCCCCGGAATCCGGAACCCCCGATCAAATAGTCCTCGGCAAAGCAAATATCCCACCCAGTCATTGGCACAAATCCATGCGCGAACTCCCTTTTTAATCCGTTCGACAGCATGCTCAATCTGTCCGTTCAGGTCCTCTTCCTTATCCTCAAGCGTCGCCGGGCCCAGATTGCAGACGTTTTCAGGAAGGAACGGAAGACCAACACGATACAGAGAAGCGGCGTACATCGCAAAACGATTGCGAGCATAAACCACCTGTCCGCAGTTCCCGAAAAACCCAATGTTCGTATGACCCCGCGTAAGCAAGTGGTCTATCAGCAGAGAAACCCCCTGGCTTTCATCAACACCCACCACATCAATAGGAAGGGGAAAATAATCATAAAGAAGGGATACACACGGAAAACTTTCCGACAGCGTTCGAACCACGTCCGTCGGCCAGCGGTTAGCCAGAATCAGCCCTTGAATTTGGCCGTCCCGCATAGCCGGCGGCTGATTTTCAGGGTAAAGAATCTGTCGGCTGTCCTCTTCTTCAATGTAGTGAACGATGAGCGAAACATTCATTTTGGCGCATTTCTCGCTCATTCCGGCAAAATAATGCGTATGCTGCCATTCGTGATATTTCCGCAGAATCAGAACACCCACCATGCACGGCTTTCGCTCCTCCTCTTCAAGAGCCGGCTGAATGTGGGAGCCCGAGTCATACCCAAGTTTGGTGGCCATGTTCAGGACACGCTGGCGGGTTTCTTCGTTGATGTCCGAGTAATCACCGCGGAGGGCCTTCGAAACCGTTGCAACAGAAATGTTGAGCGTTTCAGCAATATCTTTCTGGTTTACACGTTTGCGTGTCATAATAGGCAAGATAACGAAAATTGCCGAAAAAGTCAACGATTTTTCGAAAATTTTCGTAAAAAAGAGGAAATTTTAGAAGTGTCCCTAACGCCTTCTTGTTCAATGAGTTAGAGACGCAGATTCCACGGCCTCAGCAAAAAAACGGATAAGTTCTTCTGTTTCTTCCCACCCGATGCAGCTGTCCGTGAGCGAAATCCCAAACTTCAGCCCGCCCGGCGCGCCGATGCTTTGTTTGCCTTCCTTGAGAAAACTTTCAAGCATAATTCCGACAATGCTTTTGTTTCCGCTCTTGATTTGGTCGGCAATATCGAAGAGGACCGCACGCTGCCGCTTGTAGTTTTTGTGCGAGTTCGCATGGCTGCAGTCGATAATGATGCCGTTTGGAATCTGCGCCTTTCTAAGCAGAACTTCCGCAAAGGCAACATATTCGCTCGTATAGTTAGGACCGCTTGTGCCGCCGCGCATAACCAGATGCCCGTATTTATTGCCCGTCGTTTCAGCGATAATCACTTTCCCATTCCGATCGATGCCCAGGAAGGAATGAGAACTCAGGGCGGCCTTAATGCCGTCCAGTGCAATTTCAAGATTGCCGTCGGTGGCGTTTTTGAAGCCGATCGGCATAGACAGCCCGCTGGCCATCTGACGGTGAATCTGCGATTCAGAGGTGCGGGCGCCGATAGCAGCCCAACTGATATAATCAGACAGATACTGAGGCACAATCGGATCAAGAAACTCCGTCGCCGCAGGCAGCCCGATAGACGTAATGTCAGACAGAATCCGCCGCGACAGCCGGATGCCGTTCTCAATGTCATACGAGCCGTCCAGACGGGGGTCATAAAGTATCCCCTTCCACCCGAGCGTCGTCCGCGGTTTCTCGAAATAGGTCCTCATCACCAGAAAGACTCTGTCGGCAATTTCCTCCTGAAGCTTTTTCAGCCGCCGCGCATATTCCAGCGCCGCATCCGCATCATGCAGACTGCACGGGCCGGTAATGACGATTCGCCGCCGGTCCTGACCGGCAAGAATATTCTGAATGGTTTGGCGGGAAGAAGCGACAACCTTGGCCTGCTCGGCTGTCTGAGGTATCTCGGATTTCAGCTGCTGGGGGGTAATCAGCGGCTTAAAACACCGAATATTAAGATTATCTATAATCTCCATAGTTTTATTCCAGTTTCAGTTTTTCAGTCAAAACCCTATTTTAATCCAAATCCCTGCAAATTTCAAGACAACCTCCCCGCTTGCTCTCTGATTTTAGTGGAAGCCCGGCGGAAGGGGGCTATAATAATAGACCTTTGAAAGCAGGAAAACGCCTCTTGAGGAGTTTGATATGGCAGCTGCAAAGAACCAAAAAAGGCAGGTCTCGCAAATCTGCATTGTAACGGTTACAGGCAAAGACAAGGTCGGAATCATCGCACGCATTGCTAACACGATGGCCAGGGCGAATATCAATATTATCGATGTGAGCCAGCGGATTATGCAGGAGTATTTTGTGATGACGATGGCGATTGACATCACCGACGCCGCAGTGGAACTGGAAGAACTCCAGACCCGCCTGAACAAAATCGCCCGTCAAATGGACCTGACCATCACACTCCAGCACGAAAACATCTTCAAAATGATGCACCGCGTATAGCCCCCCGGCCGGCCGTTTACCGCCGCTTCTGTGTCATTGTTTCGAGTTCCTTTCGGGGCTTTTCGCTCCAGTATACCCGAAAACAATTCCACCTTAAACAACTGTCCAGTTTTTGGGGACGCGCTCAATGCCCCCATTCCTAAACCAGAGTTTCAAATCCCTGTCGCATATCGCTCAGCTTAACACGGATACCTTGCACGCTACTGTAAAGTTGTTTCTGTAAATTGCTGTAAACCGTGTGTGTTCGGGTGGAGGCAAGGAGGCCGAAGGCCGACGAACCGGAACCCGAACCCACACACGAAATTTTTGCTTGAATTGGCGGGCCTGTCCCGTTCTCCTGTTAAGGTTTACCAGAACTTTAGTTAGGAGAAACACGATGACCCGCCAGACAGATGGTAGCACAATCGAGACGGTAATGGAACTGTTAATTGAAAACGGCTTTGACGGATTGGCTGATTGGATGCGAATCCTGCTCAATGAAGCCATGAAGATCGAGCGGAATCACGCCCTCGGGGCAGGTCCCTACGAGCGGTCTGACGCCCGCAAGGGCCACGCCAACGGCTGCAAGCCCAAGACCGTGGACACCCGCCTCGGACGCCTGACGGTTTTTGAACTGCCCGAATCGCATCGTAAACGGATGCGAACGACCAATC
>Ga0208198_1000454_pt1 | contig 46145 bp, 39 predicted proteins | sample AD_JPNTR2_MetaG_FD_184446 | JGI IMG/M metagenome (GOLD analysis project Ga0208198, IMG submission 184446) | Active sludge microbial communities of municipal wastewater-treating anaerobic digesters from Japan - AD_JPNTR2_MetaG (SPAdes) (version 2) | ecosystem: Engineered > Bioreactor > Anaerobic...
CCTCTCCCCGCCCTCCCGGTTAGGCGGGGTAATTTTTATTTGATGGTTCCCTCCTGCCGGGACAGGAGGTACGCCCTGGGCTTTACGTCACGGGCGTAGTGACGGGCGGTGACGGCTTGCCAGGCCCACCGGAGCTTCCCCGGTGTATTACATTCCCGATATTTGCAGCCTCGGGATTCAGGCGGACAGTGGCGGCTGGTCAGGCCCCTGGGAGCTTCCCCCAGGAATTACACCCCCGATATTTTCAGGCCTCGGGAGTCGGGCCCTATGTTGTTTTCCCCACTACCCCCTCACACACACATCTCCCCTCAGAAATACTCAGGGGGAAAGGGTGGAATGAGGGGGTAGGGGGAGTTATTATTTATTATTTTTGTTCCTTCTCGCCACCGCGAGAATCGCGTACCCGGCGATGTCCTGGTACGGGTCCTCGCCGAACGCGTCCGCATCGGTGGCGATGCGGAACAATTTGTCTATTATTCGGACGATGCACAGGGCATCGTCCATTTGAGCAGGTGATATCCCCTGGGGATATAGTATCCGCAGGATTTCCCCTGCCTTCCCGAAGCTGTCCCCATAGGCAGCCTGCTTCTTTTCGAGAAGCTCACCTATGGAGACAGCGTACTTCTTTATCATGTCTCCTCCTTTCCCCGCCCTCCCGGTTAGGCGGGGTAATTTTTATTTGATGGTTCCCTCCTGCCGGGACAGGAGAATTCTTTTAAGTGCCCCCCAGGGTGAGGGGGGCGGTGGGTTTTCCCGGACTGTCTGGGCCTGCAACAACACCTTGTGCAGGTCCTTCACCCCGCAGCGGAGGTGGATATCCACCTCGACGACCTTAGCGCCGAGGGATTTGACGATCTCCACCGCCCGCCGCTGGGCGGAACGTCCAGGTTCATCTGCATCTAGAGCAAGCCAGACCTCTTGCGGTCTGACCTGCTCTAGGCTTTTGAGCTGGTTCACATTCCCCACTCCATTTAGGGCGAGGAGTGAGGGCGTCTTTTTGAAGGTCAGGACCTCGACTCCCGCTAGGGAGTCGAGGATGGACTCGGTGACGAGCACCGAGTCCGATTTGTTAGGTAACCACCAGAGGGTTTTCTGCCCGAGCGTTATGCGCCCGGGACCTTCAATTTCCCTGCACTCCAGCCCCAGAATATGCATGGGGCTGGGGCAGGGTGTGGCCACGTACCGGTGGCCACTGGACTTTTGGGTGTAGACCACCGCCCCCATTTCGGGATGGTAGTCTACACCCCTTTTTTTAAAATACATCTCCACCTCTCGGTGGAGGGAGTGAGACTTCAGCCATTCGTAGAACGGCTGAATGTCCCTCTTCTCCTTCTCGAGGGCGGCGGGGGGTGGTGGGGGTGGTGGGGGTAAAGGGGGGGAGGACCACTCCTCCCCCGTTATGTACTGGACCGCCTCCTTGAAGGAGCAGTCCAGATATTTTTCGACAAACGAGATTACGTCCCCGCTCTCGTTTGTCCCCCAGTCCCGCCACCACCACCGCCCCCCATGGTAAGAGACTGTGAATGACGGGTTCTTCTCCTCCCGCAAGGGGGAGAAAAACATAAATCTTCCCCCCCCGATTCTTCGGGGGGCCTGTCCTGTGAGCTGTTGAACCAGCTCACAGAGATTGGCCGCGCGAGCGGCCAATATGAGATCATTCATTTTTTCTCCTCTCCCCGCCCTCCCGGGGGGCGGGTAATTTTTTTTTGTTTTATGGTTCCCTCCTGCCGGGACAGGAGGTACGCCCTGGGCTTTACGTCACGGGCGTAGTGACGGGCGGTGACGGCTTGCCAGGCCCACCGGAGCTTCCCCGGTGTATTACATTCCCGATATTTGCAGCCTCGGGATTCAGGCGGACAGTGGCGGCTGGTCAGGCCCACCGGAGCTTCCCCGGTGTATTACACCCCCGATATTTTCAGGCCTCGGGAGTCGGGCCCTATGTTGTTTTCCCCACTACCCCCTCACACACACATCTCCCCTCAGAAATCTCTGGGGGAAAGGGTGGAAGCGGAGGTAGGGGGAGTTAAAAACGCACCGACATCCCTCAGATCGGGATGTCGAGTGGGAAAAACTAATTCTGTGGGTATAATACCTCCCTTTCGGGATGACTTGTGGGTTTGAGTTGGGATTTGAAGTGCGGTCGGTCGGTCACCGATACGTGGGATTAACCGCATCAGCGGTTAAACGGCTGTGTTATTACTTGACATTTTGCATACCTTGATATATTATGTGATCAAGTTATATTTCTTGTGAAGAGGAGGTACGGCAGATGACAGTAAAAGTTACGGTGGACGGTGGAAAGGTAATGGTCACCTCTCCCTACAATACGGAGTTCGTCTGTGGGGCGAAGAGATTGGGAGGGAAATGGGCGGCTCCGACATGGATTTTCGACGCGAGAGAAGAGCGTGCAGTACGCGATCTATGTGTGCGTGTATATGGGACGGATGGCGTCTCGATGCCCGATCTCGTGACGATCAAGGTGACCCTGACACAGAAAGATGAAGTGCGCTGCGGACCGATCACGATCTTCGGCAGGACCGTCGCACGGGCCTTCGGACGTGATAGCGGGGCCAAACTCGGAGACGGAGTCGTTCTGCTTGAGGGCGGCTTCACCAGCGGTGGCAGCCGGGCCAACTGGACCACAACCACTCACACATCCGGGGCGGTTGTCCTGATGCACGATATCCCCAGAAAAGCGGCTGAGGCAGCTATCGCCGCAGGAGATAAAAGGATTGCCATTGTCCCCGATGAACCCCCCATCACCATCGACCGGGCCGCCCTCGAAGAGGAACGTGAGCGTCTCCTGGCGCGGCTGGCCGAGATCAATGATTTGTTGAGTGAAAACGAGGTCTGCCAGTAATACTCTTCCGAACAACACAGATCGGAGAAAGGCGGCAGAGTAATGTCTTTAGAAAAACTGATCGAGATCAACAAGCACGGCAAAAGGATCAAGTCCAACGGGATCACCGTGGTCGGGAGAGGGGTTAACCTGAGAAACCTCAAGGAAGAGAAGGAGATCGTCATACCCGATGCGGACCGCAGCGGTCATTTCGGCTGCTTCGGCACAACCCGTGTTGGGAAAAGCCGTCTGGTCGAAAACATTATGGAGCAGGACATCAAAAAGGGATACAACGTGGTTATCATTGATCCCAAAGGTGACATGGATTTGTTTGCGAAGATGGTCCAGGTTGCGGCGGAGGCAGGACGGTTGGACGAAGTGATGATGCTGACCCCGATCTTTCCGCAGTATTCGATTATGCTCGACCCTCTGGCATACTACTACATGCAGGAAGAATTGGTTGATCATGTCGTTTCGGGGATCAAGGCCAAGGAAGATTACTTCATCGCCATCGCCTATGAGGTGTCGCAGGCTATCATCGCCGGTCTCATACTACAGGCGGAGTATGAAAAAAAGCCCCTGCTCATCAATTTTATGGACATCAAAAAACGCAGCGACTACCTCAACCTCAAGACCTTCCGCGACACCATCCAGTACCTCCCGGGATCAGAAGACCTGATCCTCAGTATGGACCAGATCCTCAACTCACCCCCCGACTTCTACGCCAAGGTCGCGTCGTCCCTCCGCACCACCCTTTCGGCCCTGACCTCGGGAAGCACAGGTCAGATCATCGGTAAGTGCATGGTCAACGAGTTCATCAGACGGATCGAAACCGGCCAGGGCGTGCTGCTGTTCTGCAATACGGGCTCGATGCTCGCACGCCGCGCCGCACACATAGTCGGGCGCGTTCTCGTGTCCATGATCCAGAGCATGATGGGACGTGTGCTGGCGTCGGGTCAAAGACTGAATCCACCCCTGTGTCTCCACCTCGACGAGGGACACAACATCCTCTACAAAGGGATTCAGGAGCTATTCGCAAAAGGCGGAGGGGCCAATGTCTGGGTCCACTTCTACACCCAAAGCACGGCTCAAATGGTCGAAGAGATCGGAGAGGAAGCTACCCGATCCATCCTGGACAACATCAACCATTGGGTTTATATGCTGGTGAATCACCCGGACACAGCCCGGTACATCGAGGAGTCCTCGCCTATGATGAGGAAATATCAGCCTATTCTGTCCTTTGGTGGGGGAATCTCGGTGCGTGAGATGGAAGAACGAAGCATTCAGGCCCCATACGTCATGCAGTTACCCAAACGCCACTTCTATCTGCGTAGCTACGGTCAACTATACAGGGGAATGACCGTGGATTCCTCACCGTGCTACGTGAGGATCAAGATGCCCTCACTGCTGGACATGATGCCGTATCACCCCATACACAACGTCAACAACGGTGGTGTTCCGGTCGGTGACCAGGTAGACGATCAAGCAGCGGCGGCGTCGGGAGCTGCTTGATGGGTGGGCGTTAAACTGTTACACCATATGTTGGCTTATGGCTGCTGTCCGCCGTTGATAATATACTGCTTCGTCCTGTTCTGAATCTCCTCCATCTCAGCCGCCGATAGACCGGATTTTTCCTGAACATACTGCATGTACTCGGTGAGGTCCATCTGGGAGAAGTCCAGGGCCGATAGCTCTCCAAAAGTCAATCCAGCACAGTCGGGGTTGTCCAAGGAACCCCACCCACGTCCCACCTGCGGACGACCCTGTTCATGTATGAGACGGGCGAGTATGCTATTGAAACAACAGTAAACGTTCTCTCGTTTATAGCATACCCCTAGGAATCGACCAGCACATCTCTCGCCTACCAGGTGACACAGGTTGAACCCCAGATAGGACGATGTTTTCATGTCGTCCGCAGTACAAGCAAACATTATGTTATAGACGGTTGTGGCGATGTTGTATGCCATCCACACCGCCTGGATCACCGTTGCGGCAGTTGCGGCATAGGTCAACCATTGTGCGGACGCTGTATTGTACACTATCAGTTCTCCTTCTGGATATTGTAATATCTGTACATCATTTACACCTGCGAAGCTTGTGAATTGGAAATGATATGGTGTGATCATCTCGGGTTGGATATACCCAAACTTGGTGGCGATGGCGTTTATGCTGTTTGTCATTGAAGCGGCAAGCGTATCCATGGTTTTGCCTATTCCCGCCGACATAAAAGTATAGGCTTTGTATGAAGCAATACTCAATGTAATGTAGTCGCCTATGCTCACACCCCCCGTGTTCGCCACACAACAGTTATGTGGTGTTGAGTTGCAGATCATAGGCTTGCCGGGGAACACCTCAGTCTGTGAGGCGTCTACCTGCGCCGCCTTCAGGATCTCCGCCATTTGCACCGCCTTGGCGAAGTCCTGGTTTGCGTTGTACGAGGCATCCGAGCATTCGCTGCCAATACAACGAATATCACCGGCACAGACAATCGCGACGTCATAACCCAGAATCTCGCCACCGCCTCCGCACCGGTAAATATAGTTCACGTTTTGGCAGAAGGGATCATTGGGGTCCGCACAGGTGCGCTCATACATGGTACATCCCCGGTCGCGCAGGGTCTGGCAGGTATCCGATTCATTGTTGCACGCCCACTTCACCTTCATGTACCAGCCATTCAGGTAAGGCTTCACGTCCGGCCCGCCGTACTTGCGGACATAGTTCACAGTCATTCTGTATTCCGTGGAGGAGCTTTGTTCCGTCACCGTGTTCGTGGTAAGCTGCACGGTTTTGATGCCGTTGTTGATGCTCATGTATTGACCGTCCATGCACACGGTGTAGTTCTCAAGAGAACCGCTGAAGCTGTTGCATACCCGAGGGTCAGAGTAATAGTCGGTTCTCACAATCGCCAGGGAACCGCCGGGGTTGCCTGGACAGGAAGACGGACTCCCCGATATGGTAGTCTGATATCCAATGGACACCGCCGAGTTTGACGGTTGGGAGACCAGGGTAGAATTGGAAGGACACGAACCACTGCAACTACTATTTGCCACAGGATAACAGGGAGGGGTGAGATAGCAGTTACCTTCCCAATCGCAAGTCCGACCGGAACAGTAGTGCCAACCACAATTCCAGCAATTCCCAAAATCATCGCAGTAATCGCAAGAGTAATATACATAATCACATGAGATCGTACCGGTTTGCTGAGATGTATGGGTCAGGTAGTAAGTGGAGGCCAACGCCCCGGTAGGCTCACCGTTATCCACGGTCACCAAACAGTTGTTGCCGTTCGGATCACATTGCTCAAGATGGGTCATGGAACATCCCATGTCCTGTAGACGGCTGGGTTCTCCACACGGAGCGTCATAATCAATGAATACCCTTTCGACGACGCTGTGGCTGTACTTTGCATACCAGTCGTATATGGTGGTGAGGCCTAAATCCCAGCCGCTTTGCTCTTGGCACGCCTGAATCACACCGTAACGCCCAAGATAGGTGGCACCGGGCGGTGGATCACCATAAACGTAGTTTGAGGGCCATCCGTAGCAGTAACTGCCGAACTGCCACTCGCACCAACAGTCGTTGACGTACCATCCCTCATAAATGTATTGTTTATAGTAGGTAACATAGTCTTTGCACACGGCATATATCTGTCCCGGCTGATACTCTATGTTCGCCTCGGCGCAGGGCTGGTATATTGTCTCGGTTGTGATCCTCACAGGGGTTCTCACAACACATTCCAGATCCTGGTGCTCCTTTGTGCCGGTACATTCCTCGTAAGTGGCTGGGTCCCCATAACGCGGGAGGTAGGTCTTTTCACAATCCGGGTACGCCTGGGTTATGATGTCACGCGATGAACTCCACCGCGTGCATTGTCCGTTGACCGTTTCCAGACACTTATTGCCAAACGTGGGGTCGTTCGACAAATCGAACATAGTCCTGGTCTGATAGGACTGCTGAACAAACGTGCCCGCCTCCGAGGTAACACTGCTCATCCCACTGGGATTCGTGTAAAACCCCTCATACGTGCTCTGATATTGCTGGGCCTCTCCGGCTTTGGGCGTGATGCTGTTTATGCCGCCCAGACCACGGTTCGACAGAGTTGAGTTGAGGTTGTTCGGTGAGTACGGGGTGACCATTTGCTGACCCATAGATTTGCCGCTGTTCAGGGTGTCGGTGAAGGTGTCAGCGAATACCGGTTTCACCACACAGGCGAGCACTAAGACGACCATGAGTGGGTAGAAGACAAGTCTATTCATGGCTCTCCCATAAGAAGCGTTTCCATCGGATCAACTGTCTTTTTGGGGTATTACTTCACCAGGCCCGGCGGCAGGAGGAAAACGGGAAGTAATACGTTTCAGGCAGACAAATCTTCGGGAGAGGATGTTGTATGCAGCTTGTTCATCCCCAAGAACGTGTTTATTTTATGGTTTCATTAGTAGTTAGTGTTGCTATGTATATGCTTCTCGTTTTCCTGGGGCAGGGCGGTATGATCTACATACTGTTGGCCTTCAGCGTCGTTCTCGCCATCCGGGGATACTATGTCGGGATCATAAGGATCAACGGTATCAGGGTATCGGAGCGCCAGTTTCCAGAAATTTACGATCTTGCTCAGGATCTTTCTGCGAAAATGGGTGTGACACCCATGCCCGCCATATACGTCCTGCAAAAGGGCGGTCTTCTCAACGCGATGGCAACCATGTGTTCCGGTGTGCATTACATCGTCCTCTACTCCGATATGGTGGAGGTGTACTACGAAGGCGGCAGAGATGCTTTCTCGTTCATCCTCGCCCACGAACTCGCCCATGTAAAACATCAACACATTCAATGGCGTATGGTGTTCACGCCTTCACTGCTCATCCTGGCGGGAGGGTACATGCGCGCCGCAGAACTTACCTGCGACCGATACGGAGCGCATTTCTGCCCCGAGGGGGCCAAGGAGGGAATCCTCCTGCTGACGGCGGGAAAGTCGCTCTATAAAATAACCGATACCGAAGAACTCATAAAACAGGCAATGGCAGAAAAAAACAAACTCTGGTCCTCCGTGGCGGCGTCCATAATCTCCCATCCCCCCCTCACACAGAGACTCGTTGAGATCAAAAAGTACCTCGATTCGAGGGCCGAAGAAGATAAGGCGAAGTAACCGCACGTCATGGCAAGGGCGCTTTTCCAACCCTTTTTGAAATACCTGTCAGACAACCGGTATCGCGCCGTCGCCGTTCTGAGCGGAACGTTGCTGATGGTCGGATTGATGGCCTGGGTCAGTCAGCACTACAGCGTAGGCTATGTCCCCGTTCATCATCGCTGTCTTCCCTACGCGGCGTGGATCGTCGAAAAAGGAAAAATTCCTCCCAGATACGGGTACATCTCCTTCACCACGTCCGGGGTGCCATACATCCCGGATGGAACCCGGTGGGTAAAGATCCTGAACGGGTTGCCCGGAGACAGGATCGAGACGGAGGTCATCCCCAAAGAACAGCGGTCAAAACATCTGAGAACGGTCATGTATAACGGACTGCCAAAAACCTTGAGGCTTCAGGGAAAACTGAGACTGATTCGACAAGATGGCAGGATCTCTGAATATGAAGTGTTCGAGTACGACACCAAAGGGAGACCCCTGCCCATGATAACTCCAGGTATTATCCCGCCCGGGCATTACTTTGTGTCCACCACGGCTCCACGATCCTACGATTCCCGTTACTGGGGGTTGATTACGGAGACGATGATCTATGGCGCAGCAAAACCCCTCATATAGGTCTATCTGGTCCAGGTTCTATAGACGAGTGGTATTGCTCGAAAACCCTTCCATGTTCGACCGCTACATCCACGGCTTGCTTCTCGTCGGCATCTTCTGGCTATCTCTCATATTGTTCTACTATATGTTTGAAACCGTGGCGAGGGGCGAGGAGCCGCCGGTGCGACACCACGACGGCGTGATGATCGAGGTGCCGCCGGAAATCATGGAACGGATCAAAAAAGCGGTGGAAGGGTTTCAAACCGTCACTCCCGAAATGGCTGACGAAATGGAGCGAATGGTCAATAACACCTTCCAGAAACCGGACGTGCCCTGCAATACGGAAACCACACCCAAAGATACGAAAGACAAAACCACGCCATCGGGTGTTGACGGCTCAACCTACTACGTGTTCGTATCTTTCTCCATCCCCAAAGAAACGCTGATCCACACGGTAAGAGAAGCAATGGACCTGCGGGCGAAGGGCTACAAGATCGCCTTGCTCCTGAGAGGCCTTCCAGGGGGAACCCTCAACGAAACCTTCTCCAGGATGGCGGTCATCCACGGGGAACTGGACCCCGCCCCGGGAGAGACCCTGCCGTTCGTTCTTGAACCCAAATTGTTCAACTCTTACTCTGTGCAGGAGGTTCCTGTTATCTTCAGGGTCTCCGATATAGACGGGGCAATCGCTCGAATCGCCGGGAGCGTCAGTCTCGACTACGCCATGCGGAGACTGAGCACAGACCCGAACGGCGACCACGGCAAATATGGGCCGACCTATCCCATCGAAGAAAAAGATTTCTACGAGCTGATCGCCGAAAAACAGGAGGTCGCCAAGGTCCGTATAAGGGAAAAAATAGATGAGATCAAAGACAAGATGTTTGTGCTGAGCCGACACGACGGAAAATACCCGAGAGCCGACAAAGACCGGGTATACTATATTGATCCATCCGTGGAGTTGGAGTACGACGTTGTGGATCAGTTCGGCAACGTTGCCGTCCCACGAGGCACCAAGATCAACCCGTTGGAGACAATCACCCTTGGCAAGTATATCATCATCGACGGGCGAGACCCCGAACAGGTGCAGCTTGCCCTGGCCGGTCAATACCGAAGTATAATGATAGTGAGCGGAGATATCGGCCAACTCTCGAAAAAACATCAGACGCGCTTCTATTTCGTGCCGGATGAGCTGTTGGTCAGGTTGGACGTGAAGCGAGTGCCGGTGATATTCGAGCAGGATGGCAAGCTGGTTCGGGTGACGGAAAAAGCGGTCGGAAAACACTCTGATAGATAAGCAGGAGGAATGAATACCATGCGGAAATCCCTGGCGGCAACGTTGCTGTGCCTGATACTGTTCTACCTGGGGACCGCGAATGTCATGGCTGAGTCATCACAAACCGGTAAACTGACCTGCCCCGACGCCTTCCCGAACATGTTCACGGAAATATGCTGGAAGGCCGTGTGCCCCCTGCGGATCGCCGGAAACGTTGTCATGTCTTGCGGAGATATTCTCGATAACGTGAGCACGGATAACGCCGACGACTTCAACCCCAGCGATTTAGTGTGTTCCTGTAAAGACTCTCAAGGAGTGGATAGGTATGGGATCTACGTGTCCTATTGGGAGCCGGTGCGGGTGATCGAAGTGACAAGAAATCCAGGGTGTTACGCTTTTCTCTTCGGTATGGACATGAACGATGCCATTAACCTTTACGGCGCTCAGGGCCAGTCAGGAACCAGCGCCAACACGGATGAGGGAGAACACGCATCGCACAATGTTCATTACTACACCTTCCCGTTGATGTATATCCTGGAAATGCTGGCCGGTAACGACTGGTGTACCGATTGGCTCATGGACATAGATATCCTGGCTACCACGGTGGTCGATCCCCTCTGGCGGAATGACGAACTCACAATCTTTACCCACCCCGATGCTATAGCGTGGAGCCTCGCGCCCGTTCAGGCCCTCTGCTCGCTGATCGACTGTCCGGCGGCGACAGCCGGATACCCGATCAACTACTTGCAGGGGTGTGCGGGATGCTGGGGCAATGCGATGCCATACACGGGCAACACCGGATTGGTGGGCTCTCCCGTGCGGGTGTCGAGCCTGAGCGCTTATCGCCTGTTGGCACGCTACGCCCGTTTTCCGGTGCCGCCTGCCATCGAGTGGGATACGAGTTCCGCAATGGCAAAGTGCGGCGGCGTGATCAACCCCTTTCTGAAAAAAAGCCAGTATCGCATGTCCATGATCTACCCTTTGCCACAAACAGAAGGCCGATGCGCCCAATCCCTCGGCTCATCCACCATGCTTTGGGGGGAACACCGAAACGTAATCGGGAAGGATAACCCCCATATTTATCTGATATTCAGAAAGCGAAACTGTTGTCTGAAAATGCTGTGACCATTCCTTCGACTTTTTTCTCGGATAGGGAAATACTACTCTGGTCACCGAACGGGGATTTTTTTTGACCTGTCAGGAAAATCCTGTGATTTCCTCATCTTACCCGCAATTTTTTTTCTTGACAACCTTGCAAGCATGATATATAATGTAATCAAAAAAAAAGGAGGAAGAGATGAGAAAGATAACAAAGATTTGTAAAGGCAGGATGACACATACTCAAATAAAAGATGCTGAGAGTGCCATAGAGGATGCTATCGAAATGGCTATGGAGCAAGTGGAGGCTACCATCGCCAAGGTACGCAGCAAGGACAATGCTATCGAGTGGAGAGCAGCCTGTGATGAGATATTGGATAGATTGCGGGAGGAATTTTGATATGAAGTTATCTTTGCACCTTCACAGCGGTATTGCCCCAGAGACAACATCATACTTGGCTATGATAGGATAAAGAAGCAGGGCTAAACCCATCTTTACCGTGGCTACGCTACTTTAACATAAGTAACTGAGGAGGTCATGGTCCCATGAAAATAGCATTTTTTGCCCCGGGGATCCTCGATGTCGGGAAGAAAGCGTGGTCTTCGTCCGTTATTTACTGGGCGCGGCAGGCGGGGGCCAAGCTCGTATCCTGCCCCGTATGCGTGCGGTGTCTGTTTGTGTTGCCGCGAAATGCCACCGCTCCCGATCGGGGTATGCTGTTGCGGTGCGTTCTGGACGCCCTCAGAGGAGTGGCCTGGGTAGATGATCGACAGGTCGTATCTGAAATTGTAGACATAGAATACGGAGATATCCCGGGCGTGGAGATTTCGGTGTCAGCGGCGGATAGGAGAAGCAATCCGGCATAGCAGAACAAAGCGTGTAATACATTTTTTCTTGACATTCATTGTTTATCTTGATATAATGCTCAATCATTATGATGAGGAGGCAATAATGCTGACTTATTTGCAGGCGGGATACCCTGTAATATGGGTGCATACCCATGAGGAGAGTCGTGCCATCGCCACTCTTTCCGAGGAGGCCAAGGGGTATCATATCTACTCGTGGGATACCGTGTCCGGGCTCCGCGACCATCAGACAGGTCAGGCGAGGACTATGCCTGATCCGCTCAAACCTCTACAGGGGGTGCCAACAATGCCGGAAGCCTGTGTGCTGTTTCTCAAGGATTACCACAAGTTTGTCCAGAGCGTAGAGATTTTCCGCACGATCAAAAATCTGATCCCTGTGCTGAAGGCGACCGATCGTCATTTGGTGATTGTCTCGCCGGTGATTTCTATTCCCGTCGAGTTGGAGAAGGACGTTACCGTGCTTCCTTTTGATTTGCCAACGATCGGCGAGCTTCTCGATACCGCCGGACGAATAGTATCGGAGAATGGGTTGAACGTAGAGGTGGACGAGCGGGCAATAGCCGCCAGCAGAGGGCTTACCCTCCAAGAGGCCGAGAACGCCATCGCTCTGTCTCTCGTGAAGACGAAAACCATAAGCAAAAAAGTCCTCGAGACCGAAAAACTCCAGGCCGTCAAGAAATCGGGGCTGATGGAAATTTACGAACCGGTGACCGAGGATCAACTCGGTGGTCTTGATCCCCTTAAAAAATATATACATAACCGTAAGAAAGGATTTGATAATCATGCGTTGCCCCGTCCGAAAGGGATATTACTCGTCGGCCTCCCGGGTGCCGGGAAAAGCCTCAGCGCAAAAGTAACTGCCTCCGTTCTTGATTTTCCTCTCATTCGTCTTGATATTGCGAGTCTGAAAGGATCGCTCGTGGGCGAGTCCGAACAGAAAATGAGACAAGCTCTCGCGCTGATAGATGCCGTTTCTCCATGCGTGGTCTGGATCGACGAGATCGAAAAGGCTCTCGGTGGCGTCCAATCGAGTAACCGCACCGACGGCGGAACCACGTCTGCAATGTTCGGGTATTTGCTCACGTGGATGCAGGAGAGCAAAGCTCCCAAGTATATTGTCGCCACCTGTAATGACGTAGAAGATCTCCTCAGCATATCTCAGGGTGCTCTGCTCCGCAGGTTTGACGACGTGTTCTTCGTCGATTTGCCGTCGGTGCGCGAGAGAACAGCGATTCTAAGCATAATGAACCGCCGCTACAATGCTGACCTTCCGTCCAATCTGGTCAGTCGTATGGATGGGTGGACCGGTGCAGAAATCGAAAAATTCGTTGTCGCATCCATCTATGATGGACTGGAGGAGGCATTTGCCAACATCAAGCCGATCTACTGCCAGAACCGCGATAAAATCGAAAAAGCCCGTGAATGGGCTAAGTATAACGCTCGTCCTGCCAACGACAACGGGCAGAATGGTCTGAATAATGACCGCAGAATAAAGATAAATTAGGAGATGCACCATGAGGTATGTACTTAATTCTGCGGTCATTACTACTCCGGGTAAATACACTTACCGCCTCATCAGTAATGAGGAAATAAAAGAGTGGCTTATGAGGGGGCCATTTGAGTCAACCCTCGGCTATCAGGAAACTGCTACCGCACTATCAGTCTTAACGGGTATCCCCATTGGGGTAAATCGGAGGATGGTACAGTTCCGTGTGGGAGATGAAGCTCTCGTTTTCCGCCTCACCTGCCGATTGGATGACCCCCGATTGAAGGGGTACGTGGGGGAGGATTTCATACTCGATCACTGCGAAGCTGGGATTCTTCGGAAGGAGGCAGACTGATGAGCCACACGATGAATGTTCGGATCGAACTCCACGACAGAGATGCCCTCGAAGCCGCCTGCCAGCGACTCGGACTGACCATCATCGAGGGAAAACACAAGCTCTACTCCTCTACTGAGGAAGGGCTTGGCATCCGTTTGCCCGGTTGGAAATATCCTGTTGTGATTAAGGATGGTACTGTGGCTTATGACAATTATCGCGGATCGTGGGGGAAACTTGAGGAATTGAATAAGCTACGCGCTTATTACGGGTTGGAGAAGGCCAAGATGGAGGCACGGAAAAGGGGATATTCGGTGTATGAGTCCTTCAACGGCAATACTCAAGAACTTGAGTTGCGGATTAGAGTAGGGGGATAAGATTATGGAAGAGATAGTATTGAGGTTCAGCCTCACCACGGGGGAGGCTATTGTGGAGGCTCACGGCTTTCGTGGCAACTCCTGTCAGGATGCAACACGCTTTTTGCGAGATGCCCTCGGTGATTGCACCGATTTCCAGCGGAAAGCTGAGTGGTATGAGCATAATATCAGTATGACTGGGTGCCTTAATAGCAACCTGTGTGGATAACGAGGAAGGAAAAATGCCGATTGAAATCAAATGGAAAATCGGTCCCAAGAAGAGGGGGAACTGGCGGACGGAGCTGGTCCTGACAAGACGATACTTCGGAGAGGAGTTGGCTCTCCGCCCGTTCCTGGGATTTCGCAAACGCTATGACCTTCCTGATAAAATCTACTTCGGGCGCACGGAAAGTGCCGCTAAAGCGGGACACGATTATTGTAGGACAATAATGACTATGGATGTCAAGATAAACAAGTGGATAGACGAACCCGGAGTGGATGATAATAACATAAAAAACTTCGACTGCAATAGTCTCTGCGGGGGAGGGTGTGAGGGCTGCCGCGCCTTTTTGCCTTGGCGACCCGGGGTACCTGATTACTCCGATTACGAGGTGGTATTTCGGCAAATCGCGCGTGACCTCTGCGAGACATGGAACAAGGCCGTGGCGGAGGCGATGGAATCAGCAGAATACGAGGCTGAGCCGGTGATCATCACATCAGATAATTGTCTTAGTACCACAATGAAGGGGGTGAGACAGAATCTTGCGGAGAAACCCTCGCGCAAGCTGAAGATCGCGTAATAATACCCGGTACGCCGGACGGGGTAACTGATGGGGGCGTGCCGGTACGCAACTGGATGCCGTGTCCTACCTGTCAGCACTTTGGGTCTGCCGCCGGATATGCCTCAATCCGGTCGCGGCGAATAGGCAGAACCCGAAAAACCGCTCAGCACCACGGGATTGTGCAAGAAGCTGCCCGTGGGAGAGGTATAAATAAAGAGATGGGCGTTGGAATGGTGTGTAGTTGTCTATGTGCTTGTATTTATAGGAATATTGAGCATTGGAGGATTGTATAATAGATTATTGACCGAGCGCGCGACAAACCCCGCCGTTCAGGGTGGGGAAGGATGTGGAACAATCCATGCGTAGCACAGTAGGAATCCCCGACCTTCAGGCCGGGGAGGATGTCAAAGGAAAGGTGGATACGTGATGAGACGCCGCCAATCTGGAAATCACAAAGGGGGTATTTAACGTTATGAATATGGCTGCTTTATCTGGGAAAGAATGGGTAGAGATAATCGCCGGGGTGCTCGCACTCTTGCTGATTCTGTACTACATCATCTGGAAGTTCAACCTTTTCATATACGCGCGCAAGCATCTGATCGCCGCCCTGCCGGGGGACTCGGCCTTCAAACGGGGCAGAGTGAAACCAGACGAACAACCCGCCGACAAAGCGGAACCCCTCACGGAGGCCGGGCCCGACAATCCGGCAGGACAACCGGATTGGACGCGCCAAGGGCGCGCCCGAAGGGTGAGGGCCATGGATGGCCCGAGTCAAACCCGGCCTCCGGCGTTTTCGGGGGACGAGACCGGCGGGACGCAAGGAGGCGCGTCATGAGAGTGCTGATTCGAAACACCGCCCTCGATGGGCGGCCGCTGGAAGGCGACGGCGAAATTTTCACCGGGGCGACGGTGACCGACGTGGTCCTGGCTATGAAAGGAGCCGCGCTCTTTTCCGACCAGCAGGACCTCGAGGACTACATCGGCATGGTCCTGCGCAACGCCAAGATGCTGTCTGGCGTCGAGCTTACGGTCCGGGGCGACACGCCCGAGGAAAAGGCCGCATCCTTCCTGGATGCCCTGATCAAACACGGCCTTGCCGAGGTGCAGGACGACAAACCCGCGCGGATACCGATTCCCGCCTTGGTCTGGCAGGGCATCGACGCGGTCCGGCTCTCCGGGCTGACCAACATGCTCGACCGGCCGGTCGTCGCCCGGCTGGCCGGGGAGCTCGGCTGGCCCGACGCCGCGCGCTGGATCGAAGAGCACCCGAAGGAATACGCCGAGGGCGTCTTCCGCGGGTTCATCGTCGATCCGCAGGGAGGGAAATCCTGATGTGCGGACAAGTAGGCGTTATCTTCGGCCGCAAGCGCAGATGGCTCGACGAGCGGGATTACCTGTGCGAGGTCTTCATCCGCATGCTGCTGCACAGCGAGGAGCGCGGCCCGCACGCCTCCGGTCTCGCCTGGCTCAAGACCGACGGCAGCCACCGCATCTTCAAGCGGCCGATGCGGGCGCACGAGCTGGTCTACGAGAAGACTTTCCAGGAGCTGCTCGGGCAGGTCGACAACGAGACCACCATCCTCATGGGGCATACCCGCTGGCGCACCCGGGGCAACGAGTTCAACAACCGCAACAACCATCCCATCCGGGCCGGGATCGTCATCGGCACTCACAACGGCACCATCTACAACGCCGATTATCTGTTCCGCCGTCTGGGGCTGCCGCGCTACGCCGAGGTGGATAGCGAGCTGATCTTCCGTCTGGCCGACCGCTTCGCGCCAGAAGGCTCCATCGACCGGGAGGGCTTGAAGAAGGCGCTTGCCCTCTGTCGCGGCCAGATGAGCGCCGTGCTGGTCTCGCGGCTCGACCCCGGCACCATCACCGTGCTTAAGGGCAACAAGCCGCTCTGCCTGCGCATCCACCGTCAGCACCGGGTGGTGCTCTACGCCTCGGACGACGCCTTTATCGACTTTGCCGTGGACAAAGAGAAGGGCTGGCGCGAGCTGGAGGTGCCGCCCATGACCATGCTCACCATCCGCCACGAGGATGTGCGGGCCATCGAAAACAGCGAATTCCGCTTCATCCCCCAGGAGCGCAAAGGGACACTGCCCGAAGGAGTGAATGCATGAACATTGGAGACACCGCGAAGCTGAACACAAACCCGGAAGACAGTCCCGAGACCATCCTCCGGCTCTTCGTCTACGGCACCCTGAAACGGGGCTACTGGAACCATCAACGCTTCTGCGCCCAGGCCCGCAGCATCGAACCGGCCGTGGTCTGGGGCAGGCTCTACCACCTCCACGCCGGTTTCCCGGCCCTTGAGGTGCCGGAAGGCCTGATCCTGGCCAGGGGCACCGCCGATCCACTGACCGATGCCCGCAGGCAGCAGGAGATCGGCACGCCGCGCTTCGGCCGCCCGACCGGTGATTGGGATCTGATCCATGGAGAACTGGTGACCTTCACCGATCCGCAACGCGACCTGCCGCCCATCGACCGGTTGGAAGGCTTCCGTCCCGGCGGGCACAGCATGTACCAGCGGGTGATGGTGGCCGCTGGATGCCGGAACGCTTCAATTGCAGTGTGGATTTACAGGATGGCTCGGGTTACAAATGGGGAGCGAATTGACCGGGAGTGGCGGGGCTAATGGGTGTTGGCCTTGATGCTTTCGGCTGCCTGGATGAGGCTCTTGATCTCATCCTCGGTAAAGCTGGCTTCCTTGATATAGCGGAGCAAATTCATGACCTCGGGTTGGTCATGAAGGTAGTCGACAACTTCCGGGTCCGTGGACGAGGACAAACGGAACAGCACGTCGGGATCAGCGGCCAGCACCTTGGCCAGCTCCTTGATTACCTCTGGCCTTGGCGGACGCTCCTTGCCACGTTCGATGCGGCTCAGATAGGCGGGGGAAATGCCTACCTTGGTCGCCGTCTCGCGCAGCCCGAGGTCTTGGGCGACTCGAAGGTCGCGGATGGTTTCACCAAAGTTTTTCATAGCGTCTAATATACCTCGCTGTTTAGTGTTTTGCAACACAAAATTCCTCTGGCAATCTTTGGCGTAATTTGGTATATTCTGGTTGATTTTCACCCAGAAGGCAGGTATCTTACCCCTGTTCTGGCACTGTGCCCTTTTAGGGCCAACACCCCTGCAGGAGAGGCGACATGAGCAATGAAGAGGTTCTGAAACTAAAGGATGTCGCCACCCTACTTAAGGTCGGCGAGAAAACGGTCTACTCCATGGCCCAGACGGGGGAACTGCCTGCTTTCAAGGTCCGGGGCCAGTGGCGATTTTCCCGAAAGGATATCGACGCATGGATAGAGCAACAGAAACACACAATCCAGGATTTCGGCGAGGACGACCAGAAATGACACCAGCCTCGGTGAACGGAGTTTTTATATGAGCAGAAAGAAGAACAAGCAGGCCAAGAACACCATCCCGGCGGGATACACGCTCGACTACGTTTCCGGCAAGCAGGTCAAGGAAACGAAGAAGGAGCTGGTCCGGCAACGGGTCGTTCGCGCTTTGATCCACGAATATGGATTCTCACCTGACGACATGGAACTGGATTTTTTCATCGGTGGCCGAAAGAGCGTGGATGTAGCCATATTTCATCACGGCAAGGAACACACTATCGAAAATCTGGGCCGCGCCGTAATTTGCCGTCCCGAGCCCAATGTTGGCAAGAATGCCGTGCGCATCCGCGATTTTGAGCAGGCCGCTAAGGACCTCGATGAGATCGAGACCATCATGCGTGAGGTCGACGCGGTCCAGTATGGCCTGTGGACCAACGGCTTGGAGTTCTTCTTTGTCGAGAAGGAACAGAAACGCTTCGAAACCAAGTGTAACCCTATCGGCGACTGGCCGATGGCCGAAGAGTCGGTCGGCACCAAGGAAGTCATCTCCGATGCCCATACCCGCATCGCTGATAACGAGATGCTCAAGATCACTTTCCGCCGCTGCCACAACTACATCCATGGCAACGAGGGCATGCCCAAGGATGCCGCTTTCTGGCAGTTCCTCTATCTGATCTTCTGCAAGATGCACGATGAGAATCTTCGCGGCAAGCAGCGCCAGGCCTGGAAACGGCGCTTCTGGGCTGGCCCGAAGGAGCAGTTCGAGACGCAAGGCCGCAAGGCCATCCGTGACCGTATCGAAGAGCTCTTCGCCGAGGTCAAGAAGCAGTACAACAACATCTTCCGGGGCAACGAGGAGATTACCCTCTCCGACCGGGCGCTTGCTTTTATCGTTTCAGAGTTGGCCAAGTACGATTTCACCCGCACGGATGTCGATGCCAAGGGAGTGGCCTACCAAGAGCTGGTAGGCGTCAATCTGCGGGGCGACCGCGGTCAGTATTTCACCCCCAGGGGCGTCGTCAAGCTGGTGATTGAAATGCTCGATCCCAAAGAGAACGAAACCCTGTTGGACCCGGCCTGTGGGACCGGCGGTTTCCTGGTCGCTACCCTGGGACACATGCTGAAGAAATTCCGCGAAGAGCAGAAGACTCAGGCCGGGAACGAGAACACCACCGAGTTTCTGAACGTCCACAGGCGATTAAAAGAATATGCCTCCGCCAAGGTGTTCGGGGCCGACTTCGACCCGTTCCTGATCCGCGCCGCCCAGATGAACATGGTGCTGGCGGGTGACGGCCGGGGGCACATTTACAACATCAACTCCTTAGAATTCCCACTGGGGCATTTGGCTGATCTGCCTGCCGCCAAGAAGGAGATCCCGCTGGGGTCGGTGGATATCATCGCCACCAATCCGCCGTTCGGCTCCGACATACCGATTACCGACAAACACATCCTAGAACAATACGAGTTGGCGCATGGATGGGAAAAAGATGGTGACGGCGGTTATCGCAATACGGGCAGGCTACAAGGGAGTGTTTCCCCAGAAATTTTGTTTGTTGAGCGGTGCATTAAATGGATTAAGCCAGGCACCGGTCGTATGGGTATTGTTTTGCCAGATGGTATTTTGGGTAACCCAGCGGCGGAATACATCCGCTGGTGGATCATGCGTGAAACCCAGGTGCTCGCCTCCGTCGACCTGCCTGTGGAGGCCTTTATCGCCGAGGCCAATGTCAACATTCTCACCAGCCTGCTGTTCCTGCGCCGCAAGAGCGAAGAAGAAAAACATCGTGAAGCATTGGGCGGAGCTGAAGAGTATCCGGTGTTTATGGCCGTGGCCGACAAGGTTGGCTTCGACCGTCGTGGTAACAAGCTTTACAAGCGCACCCCGGACGGCGAAGAGATCGTCGAGCCCAAGCAGCATATCGAGCGCATCCGCATCGGCGGGCGTTTCGTGGAACGGACCCTGACCCGCAGTGAAAAGATCGAGGACAACGATCTGCCGGTCATCGCTGAGAAGTACCGCGAATTTCTCAAGGAGCAGAACGGATGAGCGATCAAGACGACATCATTGAAGCCCCGCAGGATGCTGCCGAAGAGAGCGGCCCGGATAACTTTTTCATCGACATCCTGACCGGCAACAAGGAGAGCGCCTCGCCGAAAAAGCTGCTGGTGCAGAAAGTTTTGCGCCAGCTCATCGAGAGCTACGGGTTCGACCGAGATGACCTGGAGGTGAACTACAACCCCCAGATTCCCGGCCAGGGGCGCAAGCGCATCGACATCGCGATTTTCCGCCCCGATGCCGAGCACAACAACGACAACCTGCAGCGAATCATCGTCTGCAAGACTCAGAAGAAACGCGACAAGCTCCGCTCCATTGCCGAGGCCGACGCCGACCTGCGTGAGCTCAAAGAGCTGCTGGAACTGATTCCCGGCGCGACACTGGGTATGTGGACCAACGGCCAGGAAGAGTTCCTGTTCCAGGTCGAGCGCACCCGTTTTGAGGTTCGTGCCAAGCCCCTGGGCGTCTGGCCGGTGCCGGGTGAACGTACCACCGATCTCGACCGCACCGGAGGCGTTACCCAGATCAGCGCCGAGGCGGAGGACTTGGAAGACGCGCTGCTGCGCTGCCGCCAGTTTCTGAACCGCAACCTGGGTCTCGACCACAAGGATTCCTTCAAGCAGTTGGCCGTGCTGATGCTGGCCAAGATCCACGACGAGACGCTGCCCACCGGCGAGCGCAGATTCTGGATCAGGGGCGACGAGCCTTTCACCGAGGCGGGCCAACAGGCCATTGCCCAGCGCATCACCGAATCCATTGCCGCCGCCAAGGCCTGGCAACCAAACCTGCTGACCCGTGGCTGGGATCTGACGCTGGAACCCCACGAGACCGCCCGCGTGGTCATGGAGCTGGCCCGTTACTCCCTGAGTGAAACCCAGCCCCGTTACCGCACTGGGGCCTTCCGTGCGGTCGCCCGCAGCGTGATGGACGGCCGTGAGGGCCGCTACCCCACGCCGCTCAACGTGGCTGAAATGGCGGTGGAGATGCTCGACCCGCAACCCGGCGAACGCATCATGGACTGCTCCAGCGGCACCGGCACCTTCCTGGCCATGACCGCCGCGCACATCTTCAAGAAAAAACTGGCGGCCGTGGGCACCACGCCTGAAGAGGCCACCAACGAACAGATCCGCCAGGCGCAAAACGAAACCGCCGCCTGGGCGGCCAGCAATGCCCTGGGCTGTGACATCGATCCCTTCCTGGCCGTCGCCAGCCGCATGAACCTGCTGTTCACCACCGGCAATCCCGGCCGCGTGTTCCGCATCGACGCCCGCACCTTCCCAGACGGCGATCTGGATGGCATCGAAGCCGCCCGCCCGGCCATGCCGCTGGGCAGCATGGATATGGTTCTGCTCAACCCTTGGTTCTCGACCCAAGACACGGTGAGCGACACCTCCATCCTGGAGCGCTACGACCTGGGCAATAACTGGGAGCGCGACGAAGAAGGTGGATTCCGCAACACCGGCAATCTAAACATCGGCGGTGTGCCGCCCGAGGTGCTGTTTATCGAACGTGCCCTGCAGTGGGTGAAGCCCGGCACCGGCCGAGTCGGAATCCTGCTGCCTGATGGCTTGCTGGGCAATCCTGCACAAGAGTACGTGCGTTGGTGGATTCTGCGCCACTGCGAAGTACTGGCCTCCGTCGACCTGCCGGTGGAGCCATTCAAGGTTACCGTCAAGGAGTACGGCCTGACGCCCGCCTTGCCGAGCCTGCTGGTGCTGCGCCGCCGCAGCCAGGCGGAGCTGATCAACACCGAGCATCCCGAATACAAGGTCTTCATGGCTGTGGTGGATCGGGCCGGTGTCGATGCCCGGGGCAATCTCCTGTTTCAGCGAGCCCCTGATGGTGAAGAACTGGTTTTCGATGAGGAAGTGATCGAGCGGGTTCGTGAAGGTGGCGAGGTTCAAATCCGCCGGACCACGCGCCGCAACCGCCGCATTCATGACGAGCTGCCGCTGGTGGCAGAGAAATACAAGGAATTCCGCGCAACCGGCGAGGTGACGTTATGAGCAGAAAGTTTCAATGCAGAGCCATTCCAAGCACCTGGCTTGAAAACAACGGTCGCCGCCTTGATTGCGGTCCGTATATGTCGGGCGCTGTTGAAGCAAAAGAGCTTTTAAAACGACTTAATACTGAGAAATTATCTCGTGTGACAGAAGACATCTATCACGCTGGCAGGGAAAGTCGTATATGGGTAGATTCGGAGGAACACGGCGTTCCATTCATGGGGAGCACAGATATCCTCGCGTCTGATCTTTCTTATTTGCCATTGATATCAAAAAAACAAGTTACTTCAAATCCACGATTCACTATTCGTGAAGGGTGGACTCTTATAACTCGCTCAGGGACTGTCGGGCGAATGGCTTATGCGCGTTCGGATATGGATGGAATCGCCTGTTCCGAGGACGTGATGAGAGTAGCGCCCGACACTACGAAAATTACTCCGGGTTACCTATACGCCTATCTCTCAAGTCGCTTCGGAGTCCAGATTGTCGTATCTGGCACTTATGGCGCAATCATCCAGCACATTGAGCCCCATCACATTGCTGACCTCCCTGTCCCACGTCTTGGCGCGGTGGAAGATCAAGCCCATGAGTTGATTCAAGGCGCTGCTGATCTGCGAGTAGAAGCGGCAGAATTGCTGAAAACGGCGGGACAAATGGTCAATGGCCAGTTCGGCTTCCCTGAAAAACTGGCGTTGTCACACCGGGTCTTCTCGTGTTCGACGGCTTCCTCCACGCTGATTCTCAAACGGCTGGAGGCGACCTACCACGATGCCGTTGCCCAAGAAAGCGACCGGCTGATCACTGGTGTCCCGCGCAAAGATGAATTCTCAACCCTCGGTATCGCGATTAGTGAAACCGGACGGCTTAAACAGGTCTTTGTCGATGAAGAGTATGGCGCCCCGTTCCTGACCAGCGGCGAGATTTTCCGTCAGCGTTATGAGCCGACACGTTTCCTGTCCAATCGATTGTTGCCTGACGAGAGCGAGTGGGCGACTCAGGAAGGCGACTTGCTTCTTGCTCGAAGCGGGCAAGTCGGCGGCATTATTGGCCGCGGTGTTTGGGCCGATCGTCGCTTTGCGGGTGGCTGCGTGTCGGTAGATGTGCTGAGGTTAAGTGCGCAGAATTCGCAAATTCTCCCTGGCTACCTCTACGCATACCTGTTCCTCACGGATGTTGGTTACCGGCAACTGATTCGGACAGCCGCTGGGAGTTCCATCCCGCATCTGTCGGCAGCCGATGTATCGCGCCTGCTTATTCCCCGATGCGACAGCGCTCTCGAAGCCGAGATTAACGAGTTGGTCTGGCGTGCTGGTAATAATCGAGCTGAGGCCCAAGAAAAAGAAGACGAAGCTCGCGCCCTCGTCGAACGCACCATCGAGGAGGGAGGTCGCTAATGGCAAAGGTCATCCCCATCGGGCAACCCGCGAACGAATCTGAACGCCAGGCCATCGGTTTCCTCCGGGATCATCTTCCCGATGGCTGGCTGATCTTCCACAACTTCGAGATGCGCCAGGGTGAGGAGGTGTTCGAAATCGACATCGCCATCCTCGCGCCTCACGCGGTGTATCTGGTGGATGTCAAAGGGACGCGGGGCAACATCGATGTGTATGGCTCCAAGTGGTATCCCGAGGGGCGGCAGCCGTTCTTCTCGCCGTTGGCCAAGCTGCGCAGCCACGCCAAGACCATGGCCACCATCATCCGCGAGAGCAATCCTGGCCTGATCGAGCTGCGCAAGGCTCATGTGCATGCTGCCGTGCTGCTCACCGCCGATGATGCCGCCGTGTTCGATCAGGCGGGCATCGACAGCCCGGACGTGACCGACCTCAAGCACTGCCTGAAATACTTCCGCGACCAGAGCCGTATCCCGGACAACCGGCTGGATAACATCACCCGCTTCCACTCCCAGATCGCCAAGGCGATCACCGGCAACGCCAAACCCAAGAGCGCCGCGCTGGTGTTCCGTGACTGGCAGGTGGAAGAGAAGCTGGGCGGCACCGACCGCTACACCGAATATCGCGCCAAGCACAACCTGTTGGGCAAGAGCGGCGGTATGGTCCGTCTGCGGGTCTATCAGGCCGATCCTTACCAGGACGAAGCTGCCCGCAAGGAAGAGTTCAAGAAGATCAGCAATGCCTATCGCGCTGTGGCGCACATGCCGACTCATGCCAACGTGCTGGCAGTGAAGGATCTGTTTGTCACCGACGATGAAGAGAAGGTGGTGCTGGTTACCGAGGACCTGCCCGGCCAGGCCTTGCGCCTGCACATCAACAAGGCCTCCCTGGCGCTGACCTTTGACCAGAAGCTCCAGGTGATGCGCGACGTGCTGTCGGCCTTGGACCATGCGCACCGGCATGAGGTGATCCACCGCAATCTCACCCCGGACGCCATTCTGGTGACCAAGGGCGGCCAAGTCCGAGTGACGGGTTTCGATTTTGCTCGGGTGGGCAAGAAAAGAAGCGTAGAAAGCACCATCGCCGGGCAAATCGTTGAAGATCTTGACCCGATGTACCGCGCGCCTGAATTGGTGAAATCTGAAAAAGAATCATTTCCACAAGAGGCCACGATAGCATCCGACCTGTTCTCCGCCGGTCTAATATTCTACGAGCTACTTTCTGGGGAGCTTCCTTTCGATGGCATCGACCAGATGATGGAAGCCGACGGCAAGTTCCCGGTGAAGCCGTCAGAACACAAGCCGGACCTGCCCAAGGGGATCGACGAGTGGCTGCAGAAGTTTTGCGAGTTCGACCCTGAGGAAAGGCACACGAGCGCTGCCATCGCCCGCAAAGCCTTGGATGACCTGATTCTACCCGAGGCTAAGAATGACGCCGCTTCGGATGTGAGCGGCCCGGCCGTGGTTGTGCCTCCGCTTCCCGATGATCTGATGAACCTGCCGCAGGATTTCATCCTGGCGGATCGCTTCCGTATTCAGAAGAAGCTGGGCAGCGGTGGTTTTGGTGTTGCGTACAAAGTGTTCGATTCCCTGGGTGACGTGGTGCGAGTCATCAAGCTGGTGACCAAGGACCGCCGCAGCGTGTACGAGCGCCTGCGCCGCGAATACAAGACCCTGACCAATCTGCCCGACCATCCGCATGTGGTGAAGGTGATCTGGGCGGACCGCATGGCCGACGCCAAACAGACGCCGTACATCGTCTTTGAGTATGTGGAAGGTTTGGATGTCTCCGATCTGATCGATGCCGAGGCGCTGTCGCTGGATGATGCCGTGCGCATCGCGCGCGAGGCCGCCGAGGGGCTGGCCCATCTCCACAAGCATGGCGTTTTCCATCAGGACGTCAAGCCCTCCAACCTGCTGTGGACCGATAAGGGCGTCCGCATCATCGATTTCAACGTCGCGGTCTCCGAAAACGACGAGGTTCAAGGCGGTGGCGGCACACGCCGTTACCTGCCGCCGGATTACGATTACTCCTCCGAGCCGGATGTTTCGGACCGGGTGGATCGCGATCTCTATGCACTCGGAATGACCTTCTATGAGTGTTTGACCGGGAAGTACCCCTTCGACGACCCCACGCCGCCGATCAAGACCCAACCGAAAGATCCCCGGCAGTTCAATGGTTGTGCCGACCTGAGTTCGTCGCTGGTGAGTGTGCTGACGAAGATGATCGCGCCGGAGCGCAAAGAGCGCTTCGCATCGGCACAAGAGTTCTTGACTGCTCTGTCCGAGGTCAAGCGACTGCGCGCAGGTAGCACCACCGGCGAGATTGGTGCCGCACCCAAGGTGGTCTCCAAGCTGGGCTTTGAGCCGACCAGGCCCAACACCAATCCCTTTGTCACCCATCTGCTAACCCTCTACAGCCAGAGTCAGGTGACCAACGCCGGTACCCGTGGCCTCGACGAAATTGGCAAGGCCACCTATGTGCCGACCTATCTGGATGAGAAGCTTAAGCCCGCGCTACTCAAGGGCGAGTTCCGCCTGGTCATCATCAGCGGTAACGCCGGTGACGGTAAGACGGCCTTCATTCAGCAGTTCGAGGCCTTTGCCGAGAGCAAGGGCGCACAGATACAGCGCGGCGCGAATGGGGCTGTGTTCCAGCTCAAGGGCCATATCTACCAGAGCAATTATGACGGCAGCCAGGATGAAGGCGACGAGCGCAATGATGCCGTGCTGCAGAAGTTCTTCGCTCCCTTCGCGGGAAAGGATGCCTCCAGCTGGCCCGAGAATCAGACCCGCCTGATCGCAATCAACGAGGGGCGGCTGGTCGATTTCTTCCTGGAGCATGAAGAGGAGTTCCCACTGCTCGCCAAGCAGATCCAGCAGGGTTTGGCCGGGGCCGCTCCGGAGGGTGGTATCGCGGTCATCAACCTCAACCTGCGCTCGGTGGTCGCCGAGCCCGAGGAAGGTCAGCCCTCGATTCTGGAGCGGCTGATTGCCCGCATGACGCAGCAGGAATACTGGCAGGCCTGTGAGAAGTGCGATCTCAAGGGCAAATGCTACGCCTATCACAACGCCCGGACCTTCCAGGACCCCGTTGCCGGACCCAAGGTGATCGAGCGTTTGAAGATGCTTTACACCATTACCCACCTGCGCGGGCGACTACACATCACCATGCGCGACCTACGCTCGGCGCTGGCCTTCATGCTGGTGGGCACGCAGGACTGCGACGGCATACACCAGCTCTATCAGAACGGCGGCGAAGAGGCCCAAAATCGCATTCTTGACGGTTTCTATTTCAACTCGTGGCTTGGCGGGGCGAACGGCTCCAATGACCGGCTGATTGCCTTGCTGCGTGAGATTGACGTCGCCGAAGTCAGCAACCCGGATTTGGACCGAAAACTAGGGTTTCTCGCTCCAATAGCACACAAACCATCACGCTTCAATTTTGATGAGCGTGCAGACTACGATGAAATGTTGATTGAGACCTTGTTCCGCAATCTGCCTCGCGATTACTCGTCAAAAAACCGTGCCCGATTGATCGCCAAGCACCGGAATTACCTCTCGCACATGCGCCGTCGCCATTTCTTTGAACGACGGGACATCGGCTGGAAGGAGATGCTGCCTTACAGAAGTATCGATCCCTTCTTGGATGCAATTGAGCAGCCGGGCGCGAAAAGTGCCGATGAGGTAACCGCCATTCTCCGTGCCATCAACTGGGGCGAAGGCTTGAGCGATCCGGTGCGGCTGAACAACCAGTTGGCGTTGCGTGTTCGCCAGGTGGATAAAGGCACCATCCGCAGTTACCGTCTCTTCGATGGCGATCATTTCACGCTCCGCACCGAGCAGGAAACAACGGTTCATCCTTTCGTCGAGTGTCTGTCTCAGGCGCTGGTGCTGCTTTACGATTCCGGCGACGGCCACAAGGCCAGCCTGCGCATCAATCTCGACATCTATGAAATGCTGATGCGGCTCAATAACGGCTACCGCCCCAGCATCGAGGAGCAGGAAGGTTTCTACCTGAGTCTGGCGGTGTTCAAAAACGTTCTATCCGCTGCTCCCTATCAGGAGGTGCTCCTCACTGAAAGCGGCTTCGAATTCTTCCAGATCCGGCGCGACGACAAAGGCATCCTGCATCTGGGAAAGGTAAGCAGGAGGGCTGAAGCATGAGCATCAAAGGCAGAGACAAGGAGTTCCGCACTCCCAAGACCACCTACGTCGATTTCAAGCACATCGAGATGGATCGTGTGCTGACCATGCTCTTTCCCCGACTGAAATACGATGGCTATGCCAGCCGACGCCCGCCCCGTGGCGGCGACCTGACCGTTGAAGAGTTCATGGAGGATTTCCTTGATCATCCCGAATGGTTTGCGGGCTTTGATAAATATCCACAGGTTGTGCGCCGCTGGATCGAAACCGATCTGATGGATGTGGTTAATCGTGGCAAAGCCAATCAGGCCGTGGCCGCACCAAGGCCGCTGCATGGCAATACCTATAAATTCCGCAACGCCAAGCATACTCGTGATTACGGTGCGGCCGAACAGATCTACTGGATGCTTTTTTATGCCCGCAAAGGCAAAGGCCAAGCGGCGCGTGATGCTTTGAAGCGTTTCTTCTTCCCGGGAATCGACCTGGTGACGGACCGCTACGATCCCAACGCATCCGTGGACGTGGAAACGCAGGCCATCCTGCGTCTGGATCATCAGGTTACCCAGGACATGAAGGACTCCAAGGAGCCCTCGCGCTTCCAGCCCCTATGTATCGGCCAGGCCGATATTATGGCCGACGACATTCTGCGGCTACTGGCCTATGAGCCCTATATTCCACGTTCGGTGCTGGTGGATTACCTCAAAACCCTGATGGCATTCCATCTGGCGCTCTACCACCTCAAGCTGTTGCAGATGCTGCCTAAGCTGGTGAAACAGCGCTCCGGCAACGATCTCTGCACCGCCAAGGAATGCCCGATCAACCCGGGTTTCGATAATGCGCTGGAAGGCTGTCCTTACCGTGTGACGCTGGTCGTGGATATGGGCGACGTCAACAATCCGCACATGGTCGAGTTGGCTCGCAAGTCCACTGACCGGCTCTATCGTCAGATACCGGCCTTTGTGCAGGCCAATTTCGTCGTCAAGAAGCTCGATGAGATGGCGGAATACCTGAGCAAAAAAACGGGCAAGCTGGCTACCCCTGGCGGCGGCGTGTTCACCGTTGGCGACCTGGTATCCCTGCTGAAGCCCGAGCACGACGCCGAGCGCCAAGCCTACTTCAAATTCCGCCTGGCGAGCCTGATCGAGGAATCGACCTCCGGGAACGAAGACGTCGATCCGGAGATCCGGGAAGTCAGCGGCATGGGCCTGGGAGAGTTCGAATCCTTTATCGAAATTCTGATGGCGTATCGCGGCAAGTATCACCGTCAGTACATCACCGAGTGTTTGGACTCTCTGTTGCTGAAGAACAAGGAGAACGGCCTGCTGGCCCAATCCCGGGCCAAGGGAAGTCCTCGGCGATTTATGCTGGGAAGCAAGCTGCTCGAAGTGCTCCTCCAGGTGGCCGTGCTCACCCAGGACGGCGGGCGTTTCGTGACCCGCGAGATCCGCATCGAGGAATTGTTGGTCTTTTTGAGAAACCGCTACGGCCTTTACATCGACCGGCTACCGGAAGGAGCACAGGGCAACAGCAGCATCCTGGATAGACGTGCCCTGCGCCTCAACCTCGAAGCCTTCAAGCGCCGCCTGCGTGAAATCGGATTCTACGAGGACCTGTCGGATGCCTACGTGACCCAGAAGGTATCGCCCCGCTATGCCATTGAGCGAAATGACGGAACTGATAAGAACGGGAGGCACGCATGAGTAACGCGTTCACCAAGCTTTCCCAGGATAAATTGAACTCGGCGGTAGCTGCTCTGCTGTGCCCTCGTATCGAGGCGATCCTGGGTGATCGTGGTCCAGGCCACTGCATGCGGGTCACCGATCTTGATGACGAAGTCATGGAGTCGGTCTGCAAGGAACTGCGGCGAACCCGTCCGGACGGAAACATTTTTATCCTCGGCAGCCATGACCAAGAGGGTATGCCTTTCCGGGTGACTTCCACCAAGCTGGTGGAACTTCGTAACCCTGACGCGAACGGCGAGTTGCGCCAACCTTTGCTGGTCTTCATACCGACCTCGCTCCGTACCAGCGCCGAGGACTCTTTTGGCGTGGCGACATTCGAGGAGCTGACTTTCACCGGCATCTACGAGGACCTGATCGACTCGCTGCTTGACCGGCTTCCGGCAACACTGGTCGGCCATGTCCGCGATCTCTTGGGCATCCTCACCGAGGAAGAATGGCTGTTTGCCGACGCTGTTTCCCGCATGAGGTATCTGCTCACCGCGCTCGAAAACGGGATTGATGGAGAAACCCTCGGGGCCAGCCTCTATGAATTGACGTTGATTCCGGACTTCAAGCTCTTTGCCGATCCCGGCATGGTCAATGCGAGGATTCGCCGCAACCTCGGCAGCGTCCGCAGTCTGATGACCTCACACAAGTCGGTTCGTGGCCGTATTGCCGATCTGGGGCTCAGCGACAAGGCATTGGAGTCGCGCCTATTCGCCTACTTTGAAAAATACGATGTCCAGGAGCCCGAATCCTGGACGCCGCCCATCGCGACCGACAAGAGCTGGTGGAGCATATCTTTCGACAAATGGACGTTCCAGGAAGAGCTATCGCTGGATAAGGTTCTTCTGACGGTGCTGGAAACCGACTTGCCGGTCGTTGCAGAGGATGAGACCGACGACCAACTCTCTGGCCTCATCGGGCAACAGGTTCTGGTCCCGAATGACCGCCGCAAAATGAATGTGGTATTTGAGGTTAACCCTCACCCCGGCAAGGTCAGCGGACTGGACCATTTTACGGTTCAAATCATTTCTCAAAAGGACGGTCCGGTTGGAAAATCCAAGAAAGTCAAAGCTTGGACACCGAATCGACTGCAATGTACAGTCAGTCTGGATAAGCTCAATAAAATCGAATTTGAGGAAGGATGGCATTTCATCCGTGTGATGCCTTGGACAGTCGATGGCGATCCGATTCCACTGGAGGGGGATTCCGCGTCCGAGGGATCTAAATGCTCTTATGAAAGTGAACCTTTCTACGTCCTGCCAGGTGGCAGCGTGGAGGAAGAACCGCCTCAGCGCGCCATACCCATTGAGCAGAGTCTGGAACACGCACGTTTCCGACTGCAACTGACTGCGCTGGGCGATGAGCGCGATCCCAATGATATCGTCATTAGCAGTGTCGCTTGGGCCGAAGGCGGTCGTTCGAAGAAGACCTCCCGCCAGGAAACCTTGCTGGTGAAATTTGGTCGTGAGGGCGCTGTTCAGATTCCGCTCTCACGTATGCTCAAAACCATCGAGCAGCGCATCTTGGCGGAGCCTAAGCACCCGTCAGGCTGGCGAATGCAGATCAACCTAGATACCGCCGAGCCGCCCTCCGAGGTCGGGCTCACGCTGCCATCTTCTGCCGCGATGGCTTCCTTCCTGGCTGCCCGCGAAGAGTTTTTTGCAGCGGTGCGAAAAGACACTGCCGAGCTCATCATGCAGGGGCTGTCGTTCCGGGACTCGGAAAAAGAATGCCTCGCTTATGCTGAAAGCTACCTTGACCTGGTCAGGAACCTCATCCGTCAGGCCGAGACGACTTCCGGTGCCGAGCGTCAGCAGCACCTGCAAGCGCTCAGAAACGTGCTGGCCGTCGATTCCATTCATGTCATCTTGACCGACTTCCGTGGAAGGCATCGCGAGGCCGTTTTGGTCTCCCCAACCCATCCGCTCCGAGCCTTGTGGCTGAGTTGTTGGGTCACCCTGGGCAAGGACTGGATCGAGAAGATCAAATCAGGTGGGAAAGATCACATTCCTCACGTCCGTTCCGCTCTGTTGGATGGCCTTGTGCCCTCTGCCTATCCGGTCGGTATTCCCGTAGAGGATGGCCGCATCTTCACGCCGGTAGACAACCTGAATGCGTTTTGGGCGCTCTACACCCCGACTACCGAGGAGAATTACCGTGGCTTGATGGCGGAGATCTGTTCGGCCCTCGGCTTGGCCGAGCCCTCTGCGGCGGGAACCGATATTTCCGGAAAGGTCATTGCGGATAAGATCGAGCGTTATCTCTCTCAGCATCCGTATGTGCGAGAGCTATCTCTGAACATCTTCAATCCCGGGGCCGGTTCGATGATTGCGGAGGTCCTGCTATCGCTCCAGCAGAAGCGCGAGCATGCCGATTTGCGCTATGACATCCGGCTCTTTACCTCCGATCCGGACTCGCCTGTTTTGGGTGAGGCGCTTGAATCCATGGTCCATCCCGGAGCCACGGTAAACGAGGCAGCCGACGCGTTTGCGACTTCAACTGGCAGCCATCTGTTTTCCAAGTTGAACTTGGCCAAGCACGCGCTGAAGGATTTTCATGCAAACTCCAAGGATTTTCCAGCGCACATCAGCATACTCCTGGATGTGTTCCCAGCCGAGAAGCTTTCCATTGCCGAGAGACCGATGGAAGTGACTCCGCTGCATGGGTTGATACAGGACTTCGAAACCGAATTCGTTGATGACGATTCGGGGACATTCTGGAACAAACGGCCGATTGTCGGGCGCTCCATCGGCGCGGACAACCACGCCGCGTGTTTTGATTTACTGTCGTCTTTGAGCCGCCAACTCTGTTTTGCGACCTCAGCGGTTGCTGCCTCTGGTGCCAGTTTCAAGGCGGTACCCGTCGTGACCCTTGGCCTCGACGTGGCCCAACGAGAGCTGATCTACGAGGTTCACCAGATCAGCGATTGGGTGTTCACCATCGACCGAAATATGGGGATTGAGTTTTTCGACCATGGGGGCCGGAAGAACAGACCGGACTATCTGATTGACTATGTGCCGGGAACCAGCTCCCAGGCGACACATAACCTGATCATCTCCTCGCGCTCGAACGATGAGCTGGAGGCAATGCTGAAGCCGGTGCTGCTTGAGCACGGGTTGTCCGCCGACGGCGAGCAGTCGGTTCGGATCTTAGCAAACCTGCGGTCGCTTTCGGGTCAGCTCGCCCTGAAACTGATTTCCGCACGTACGCAACAGGCAGAGGCTCTTGGCCTGGCCTTGGCGCGGCTCTATCTCGAATATCAAGGCGCGTTGAGCAATCAGGTCATTGTGCCGCTGGATGCACACACGGACCTCTACCGCTCAAGCGGTGAATCAGACGACGTCAACGATGCCATCAGCCTGCAACGCACCGACTTGGGTTTGTTCGACCTGGATTTGAACACCAGGACGATCACCTGCAACCTGGTCGAGGTGAAGTGTTATTCGCAGGTAGGCGACTTTGCGGCCTTCAACCAACTGAAGGAAAGGATCTCCGCTCAGATAAATCAGAGTGAGCGCATCCTCCAGCGCCACTTTGACCCGGCACTGAAAAAGCCGGACCGACCGGATCGGTTGCTCAAGAGCCGGGAGTTGGCTCAGATCCTTCGGTTCTATCTGGAACGCTCACTGCGTTATGGGATCTTTGATGTGACTGCCGCGCAGGAAGCGCGAGGGCTACTTGAATCCATCGAGCAGGGCTACTCGCTTCAATTCAGACGGTGCGCCCTGATATTCGACTTTGACAAGGCCGGAACTGATGCTCCGGACAACGAGGTGGGCATCGAATTCCACCGCATCGGCAAGGATCTCATTCACGCTTTGCTGGAGAATTGCCGTAAGCCTTTGTCCGTCGAGATTGAGGAAGAGCCGACCGCCCATCCCCTGAGCGAGCAGTTCATTCCGAACGTGCCGAAACTCGAGACAGCCGCTTTCATCGCGCCCAAGAGAGCCCGGTCAACGTCCTGGACGGTGGATGAGCTCTGGGACGAAGAGCCGGAGGCACCAATCACCCAGTCAACAGCTCCTGCCGCAGAGGAAACACACGCACCTGCGCAAGAGGAAAAGGAAGGACAGGCGGAACCCGTCGAGCAAGCACCTCGACCTTCCACCATCGAGCCTGAAGAAGAAAAAGAAGCCGAACAGCCCGCTGTCGTTGCTGTTGAACCGGAAGCACCTGTTCAACCCGAGCATGAAGCGCCTGAGCATCCGATCCCCGAGCCCGCGCCTCAAACCGAGGTCAGTTATGACATTATGCTGGGTGTCAATGGTGACTCGCCTCAGTACGGTTTGCTCGGAGAGGTTTCCGGCAGAAAGATCGCCCTGGACCTCAACCATACCCACACGATCAGTCTCTTTGGGGTTCAAGGCGGCGGCAAGAGCTACACCCTTGGAACCGTCATTGAAATGGCCTCCATGCCGCTTCAGCACATCAATGTGCTGCCAAGCCCACTCGCCACGGTCATTTTCCATTACAGCCCGACGCAGGATTATGCGCCGGAGTTTACCTCGATGATCAATGCCAACTCGGTGGATGAAGAGATCCGCATCCTTCGTGAACGTTACAAGGCCAACCCGGAAGCCATGAATGATGTTCTGATTCTTACCCCAGCCAACAAGGTGGATGAGCGCCGGGCCGAGTACCCGGATATCGAGGTTAAGCCGATTGCCTTTTCTGCCTCCGAACTCAAGGCGGCGCATTGGAAATTCCTGATGGGAGCGATTGGCAGCCAGAGCATGTATATGCGGCAAATCAACCTCATCATGAGGGGGCTGCGGGATAACCTGACCTTGGATGCCCTGCGAGCAGGCATCGATAACTCTGGTCTGTCCGATCACCTGAAAGAGCTGGCCCAGACACGTCTACTGTTCGCCAGCGAATATATCGATGATAACCAGCGTCTCCAGGATCTGATTCGTCCAGGCCGGTTGATCATCGTGGATCTGCGAGATGAATACATCGAAAAGGACGAGGCTCTCGGACTGTTCGTGGTGATGCTGCAGATTTTCTCGGAAGCAACCTACCAGGGAAGCGCCTTCAATAAGCTGGTGGTTTTCGATGAAGCCCATAAGTACATCGAGAACGATGACTTGGTTTCCGGCCTGGTAGAGGTTGTCCGTGAGATGCGACACAAGGGAACCAGCATCATGGTCGCCTCTCAGGACCCGCCATCAGTCCCTGTCTCGCTGATCGAGCTGTCTTCACAGATCATCATGCACAAATTCAACTCGCCCGCCTGGCTGAAGCATATCCAGAAGGCGAATGCCGCCCTTGGTGAGCTGACCTCAGACAAGATGAGCCATCTCGGAACCGGCGAAGCCTATGTGTGGTCCAGCAAGGCCTCGGACGACTCATTCACCCGGGGCGCGGTGAAGATCAAGTGCCGTCCTCGCATCACGCAGCATGGTGGCAGCACCAAAACGGCCGTGGGTCGGTAAAGGAGATCAATAATGAATTCAAAACCTGAAGGAGCCGGAGCCCGAGCCTGTTGGTTTGTCGGAGCCACATACGGCGGAACCGATGATCAGACCCCCCGCTTTCTACAGGAAGGTATTTGGGAAAATGGGTATCAGGACAAATATCTCGACGCAGTGAAGTCTATCCAGGTTGGGGATCGCATTGCGATCAAGTCGTCATATACGCGCAAGCACGATCTCCCCTTTGAAAACCGAGGCCAAACCGTGTCCGTCATGGCGATCAAAGCCATTGGCACGGTAAAAGAGAACCTCGGCGACGGCCGCACCTTGAAGGTTGACTGGAAACCTTTCGATCCTCCGCGTGAGTGGTACTTCTACACCAATCGAAGCACGGTCTGGCGGGTCTTGCCTGGCGACTGGACCACAGATGCTTTGATCGGCTTCACCTTCGAGGAAAAGGCACAAGACATCAACCGGTTCCGCAATGCTCCTTACTGGCGTGAACGCTTCGGTGATAGCGCTGTCGACAAGCGCCGTTTCAACTGGCCCCGCTTTTACGAGGCGGTAGCAGACAAGCTCCTTACCTTTCGGAATAGGCGGGATGAGCTGATTGCCGGAATCCACGTTATTGCCTCGAAGGTGGATGGCCTCTCCAACCTGCAGGATCAATTCGCGGATGGTTCCTCTGGTCCCCTGAAGGACATCTGCCCATTTACGGCCATGGGCATATTCAACAGGGGGATCACCGATGCAAATCGCAAAGCTATTGCAAGCGAGCTTGCCAGTCTGCTTGGAGTATCTGAGCCGATTCCGGACTCCTTTGAGGGGATTCCTGTTCTCAATAACCAGAAGTCATGGTTTTTCGGATTCGACAACAAACGCCAACCAGATGACATTGACACCCTCTGGGAGGCCTTCGCCCAGGCAATTGCTTTTGCGGAATCGGATGACGCGGAGGCGCGGTCGGCATTTGTCTCAGCCTACGACAACGCGACGCAGCGCTATGGTGTGGGATGGAACCTTACCATTGGGCTGTACTGGATTCGTCCCTGGAATTTCCCGACCCTTGATAGTCAGTCCCAGCGTTACATCAGCAAGAAGCTCAACATTCAGATTGGTATGAACGGTCCCAAGGGCCGCTGCAACGCAACCGATTATCTGGCGGTGCTGGACACCCTTGAGGCTCGTTTTCAGGAGGATGCGTATCCCGTCCACTCATTTCCGGAGCTGTCGCTTGCCGCCTGGCTTTTCAAGGATAGTGGGACATCTGCTCACCCGAATGCCACAGACCCTGATGCGCAGGATGACGAAGCGGATGCCACACCCGAGGCGGAGGTCACGGCCGCACCCATCGAACCCTACTCCGTCAGAGAACTATCTCAATATCGCGAGTGTCGAGAAACCCTCGCGTAAGCTGAAGATCGCGTAATGCTGCGAGGAGGGGGGAAATGCCGTTTGAAATCAAATGGACAATAATACCTCAAAAAGGGGATAACCGGCGACCACAACTGACCATGACACGAAGATGTTACGGGAAGGAACTGGCACTCTGCCCGCGAATACAGTTTCAAAAGGTCTATCCCCTTCCCGGTCCGATCTATATGGGGCGCGGTAAAATCGACCAGCACGGGTATGACAACCCGTGCAGTGAAATTCATACCGTGGTGGTGCGGCTTAATCGGTGTTGGATCGCGCCCAAGGCTGACGATGCTGTCGCCTTGATACTCAACAGCTCAGTATGCGGGGGGTTATGCAAAGGATGCCGAGCCTTTCTCCCCTGGCGCCCTGGGATTCCCGACTACTCGGATTACGAGGAGGTGTTTCGGCAAATGGCGATTGACCTACGCGAGGCATGGAACAGAGCCGTGGCAGAGGCGATGGAATCCGAAGAATACGAAACTGAGCTGGTAGTTATCACGTCGGAGAACAACTATCTGGGCACTACGATTCGGGAGGCGAAGCAAGAGTTTGTGGCAAAGCCCTCGCGCAAGCTGAAGGTCGGTAGTAATACCCGACACCCGGACAAGGAGGCATAGATGCTTTCGGTTGAGTGGAAGATCGGTAGAAAGAAGAGGGGAAACTGGAATACTCCTTTGTATTATTGTATCAAATCGGAAGGAAAGGAGTTACAGTTGAGGCCGCACCTTGTTTTTAGGAAGAATTATGCGCTTCCCGACCGCATAATTCTGTCACAGCGTTCTGATGCAGAAATATATGGATACCACGTCTCGATATGCAAAGAGATAGAGAATATGAGCATCAAATTTGACCACTATATTGATAAACCGCTGGAATTAGACGTAGTATCATTGCAGTCGATATGTGGCATGTGCAGGAATCTTTGTCAGGCTTATCTCCCCTGGCGTCCTGGGGTTCCGGACTACTCGGATTACGAGGAGGTGTTTCGGCAAATGGCGATTGACCTATGCGAGGCATGGAACAGAGCCGTGGCAGAGGCGATGGAATCCGAAGAATACAAGCCAGAACCGGTGATTATTTCGTCAGAGAACTATCTCAACATCGCGAGTGTCGTGAAACCCTCGCGTAAGCTGAAGATCGCGTAATAATACCCGGTACGCCGGACGGGGTAACTGATGCGGGTGTACCGGTATGTAACTGGATGCCGTGTCCTATCTGTCAGTACCACGGGATTGTGTAAGAAGCTGCCTGTGGGAGAGGTATAAATAAGAGAGAAGGACGTTGGAGAAGCGATGTTTTTTTGTCGTCCTCGTAGGGGGGGTATCTGGAAATAGTGGCGTGTAATTGTCTATGTGCTGGTATTTATTGAGATATTGAGCATGGGAGGGTTGCATAATAGATTATTGACTATTTGCTATTTTTTGATATACTATAGTCGTACAGGAAAGGTGGCTGCACGATGAGGCACTGCCTACCTGGAAGTCACAAAGGAGGTTTTTAACGTTATGAACATGGCTGCTCTATCTGGGAAAGAATGGGTAGAGATAATCGCCGGGGTGCTCGCACTCTTGCTGATTCTGTACTACATCATCTGGAAGTTCAACCTTTTCATATACGCGCGCAACGAGGTCAGGCGGACCGTCTCCGTCCTCGATGTCGCCCTCAAACGCCGGTGTGACCTCATCCCTAACCTGATCCATTGTGTGACCGGATATACCGCTTACGAGAAGACCCTCATGGAACGCCTGACGACTCTCCGAACCAGGGCGATAAACCCCAGGGTGTCTCTGAGAGAACGAATGGATATCGACGATGAGATCAAGGATACTTACCGGAAGTGGATGTGGCAGATGGAAAACTATCCAGATCTGAAGGCCAACAGCAACTTTCTGCACCTCCAGGACGTGATGAACGAGGTCGAAAACCAGATCGCCGTGGCAAGAATGAGCATTGCCGCAGCAGTAACGAAATACAATAACTTGGTCGATATGTTCCCCGGCAATATCGTGGCGGCACTATTCGGGTTCCGTAACTATGACTGGTACTCCATAACGGATGCCGAAAGGGGATACCCGACCGTGGAAGGACGTTTCAGATACGAATGACAACTTAAAATAAGTGGTTGAGGCCGGGTAGCACAAACCATCATGCGCTTATGTTGCCCGGCTTCCTCTATTTTTTACCTCCACTATCAATAACCAGCCACCCATAAAAAAAAGACCCGCCCAACTACTCACACTCCATCCATCTTTTTTTCCCCGCCTGGCCCCGTGGCCAGAATTTCCCATTCCTGGCGTTGTCGTTTAACGCAGTGACGGCCAATCTCGGAAGTTCGGATTTCCGATGTCTGGTGTTGCGGTATAACGCAGAGGCGCATATTGGGATCCCGTATTTATACTTGTATTTATACTTGATTTATACTTGACTTTTTGTGTTCATTGATGTATATTACAATCAAGATTAACAAATGAGCATGGAGGTTATTTGTGATGAACGCTTTTGGTGCCAACAATAAAACGTTTTACCCGACCCCGGAGCCGTTGATTGACAGGATGATCGCCAAGATCAAAGGCAGACCAAATACTGTTCTGGAACCATCGGCGGGCACCGGGGCTATAATCAAAAGAATGTTGAATTATGTGACCGATAGTAACGCTAGAGGTCTGTTCGCCATACGTCCTTTTGAAAGGTGTAAATTTTCAGCCATTGAAATTGATCCCGACTTTCAGGCCGTTCTCACGAGTAATCCTGCAATATCGCTTATCGATACTGATTTTCTGCAATATACCGGTCGAGATCAGTTTGATTTGATCATCGCCAACCCTCCCTTTGATCAGGGTGATCTGCATTTGCTCAAAGCCATAGATATTATGTATTGTGGTGAAATCGTTTTCCTGCTCAATGCGGAAACTATAAAAAATCCATATACCAATACAAGAAAAGAACTCGTCAATCGTCTCAAGGAACTGAACGCAGAGGTGGAGTATATTCAAGATGCGTTTCTCGATGCGGAACGTAAGACGTCCGTGGAAGTGGCCTTGGTCTATATCAGGATCGACCGGAAGGTTGAACGTGATCTGTTTGCCGGTGGTGATGAGGAATCCGCCCGGGACGAAGCGTCGTACACCGCAAAACAGGATTGGGAGGTGGCAACAAAGGATACTATCAGGGATCTGGTAGCCGATTATGAACATACAATCAATATCGGTGTGAGGTCCATTCTTGACTATTATCGCAACTACAACAAAATTGGAAAGTATCTTGAATTGAAAAAAAATCCGCACCCGCATAATTTCGATAGACAGGATGATCTTACTGGACAAGTCCGGGCAACTATCAATGATTACATTGAGATTGTGCGGGTTGATTTCTGGGAAAAATCGTTGAACTTGGAGGAAGTCAGAAGGCGTTTGACTACGGATGCGGAAAAAGAGTTTGTTTCTCTGTTGGACAAGCGCAAGAAGATGGATTTTACTGAAAGCAATCTTTATCAGTTTATCATCAATTTAATCAATAATTACGAATCTATTGTGATCGACGCAGTAGTTAAGGTTTTTGACAAATTGACTATTCGACATTGTTACTCCGGCGGAGTAGTCGATGAGAATGTCCATTATTTTAATGGCTGGAAAACGAACAATGCCTTTAAGGTAAATAATAAGGTGATTATCCCCATCGGATATTGCGATGCACAGGGACGCGGACCGTTTACCGCTTGGATGGATGGACGATGGAGAGCAGATTCGTGGCAGATCCGAAAGAATACCAGGGATATCGACGTAGTGATGAGCTATTTCGATGCTTCCATAGAGTATTTGTCCATTGCGGATGCCGTTGAGTATTGGCTGAATAAACAGGTTAATAAAAATATAGATAGCACTTACTTCAAGATCAGTTGCTACAAAAAGGGTACGATGCACCTAACATTTAAGGACGAGAATATCCTGCGCCGGTTCAATATCGTTGCCTGCCGGGCCAAAGGATGGTTGCCGATGGACTACGGAAAAAAGCGATACCATGAATGCGATGAAGAAGAACAGGCCGTGATCCGTAGCTTCGAGGGGATAGAGTCTTATGAGCAGAACGTAAACTGCCCTCTGTTTGCCGATAAGCGGTCAAGGGATAGTCTCAGTCGCTTGATTGAGGGAGGTCAGACAAAGGAAACCCCCACAGAGGGGATAAGTATGGTGGCCTGACAATAATTGAGATGCTATATCATTGAGGGGCAGATCGAAGCGCAGGATTCGGCAGTAGTCGAGAACGCCGGTCTTGCCTTCGATCTCGACACAACTGTGCGTGAACCTTAGTGCTTTTCGGGCGACGTCGGCCTGGGATCCCGTTACCCCCCCCAGTTCTCCCACCACTCGATGGGACAGGGTTTTCTCATCTCCGTCCGGAGTCGGTCATACTCGTCTCGGGAAGCCAGAAGCATTGTCACGATTTCCCCGCGCTTTGTCAGATTGTCGTACTGCCGGTCAAACTCCGGCTCCCTTACGAGCCACGGGCCTGCCACGATCTTCCCCTTTTCCACTAAGGCAAACGCATAGTAGTACATTTTACCCTCCTTCGATGGCTGTTTAATACGATTCAGCTATTCTATATGGCTCAACAATGTTGATGTTGGAACGCTGACAGGACAGGCAAAGCCTGTTATGAGGTCCCTCGGACAGAAACACCTGATCGCACCGTAAACAGCGGCGTTCCCGGTACTCATACTTCGTTTTCGCCTTCCACCTAAGGTTCTCCTGTTTGCGCTTCATCCTCTGATGCCGGGCGTTGCATAGAGGAGAACAGTATTTGCTCCTATTAGGAGCAAGAGGAACGCCGCATTGGATGCAATACCTCGGTTTACTCTTCTCGGCCGCGATGAGATGCTGCTCGCGCTGCCGCTGTTTGTACCTCTCTTTGCAAACCTCGTTACAGTACCGGCGGGTCAGACTCGTAGTGCTGATCATTTTCCCGCATTGAAGACAGGTTTTCCGGATAGTCTCCTTTTCCATTTCCTCGGTTTTCTAAATCATGTATCCTATGCTGTTGGACGATATTATATTTGTCAAGACCGTCCATCGTGTAGTGGGGAAGGGGAGAAAACCGGCAGATCAGCCCTCTATGAGGGGTGGGAGATGTAAGTTGTTTATATCGTTACTTATTATCGGCTTCCATATTTGACTTATACGCGACGATCTCAGGGGGACACGATACAACAGTCGTCTTTTTCCATCGTTTGGGGAACTTTTCCACCGCTTCCTTCCCCCATTTGAACATGTACCCGGTCAGAAAATAGATCACCGGCGAAGGCAACAGTATCACGAGACCCATACTGTTTTCGGTCTCGGTCCCAAAATACGTCAGCAACTCATTGCTGCCCAACAATACGGATATCGCTATCGTCACACCGATCTGTGTTGTGTATATCGTACACAGAACACAATACTTGCCCCAGTAAGTCAGCTCCCGCCATACCGACTGCGTTTGCACAAACACGGATAATCCGATAGCAAATATTAACATGTTGGTAAATATCAACAGGTAGAATAAATGGATGTTTATGTTCTGCACAGATGGGACAACCGATAGATGGAATACGTACAAGGGGGCCGCCCATACGAGGGTCATTACCGTGTAGAATAAAACAGGAGATAAATACATGAATCCCTCCATGAAATAACATCTCAAAGAAGCAATGATGATGCTGCAACAACGGTATGACCTCAGACGTTGCTGAGGTAGGTCACACGTCGCGTCGTGTCAATGTTGCTGCAACAACGGCGGTAAGCATACTCTTGTCCTATAAGTATTACTTGCTTCACGGCACGGGTAAGGGCGGTGTAGAACCATTTATTGGTCTGCATGATATAGTGACTATTGCTCAGGGGAACCACAACATGAGAATACTGCCCCCCCTGCGATTTGTGAACCGTCAAGCAGTAGGCAAGGTTCACAAGACTTTGAATGTGGGCGTCCTCGTATCTCACGAGGTATCCCTCGGGATACAATACGAAAAACTCGCCGCTCTCCCCATCAGCCTTCTGGACCACGCCCACAGCACCATTGAATATCCTCTGCTTCTCATACACCAGATTCTCGTCGATCTCCATGCCCTCACTAAACAAAACGGCATCCATGTCCCGGTTACACAGGTGTACAACCTTGTCCCCTTCCTTGATCTGTATGCCGTAGGCCGATATAGACGGCCTATCATGGGGGTTCAGTATCTCCTGTAAAACCGGATTCAAAGCCTCAGTTCCAAGAATGCCCTTTCTGACAGGAGACAATACCTGGATGTCCCACACAGGATTCTCGAGATCATTCGCCAACTCCATCACAACCTTACGGATATGCTGAAGTATCATGGCGTTGTTACGATCACGAAGCTCCTTGACCTCGACCTCGGACAACTTCTTCCTGAGACTGTAATAGTTTGGAATGTCCTGAATGATAAACTTGTAGTCGAGATACGTGTTCGCATAACCGCTCGGGATCTCGCCCTGGCGAACGATGTTCGCTAGATGCACGAGAATGGAGTCCTCCCTCTGACGGTGAATCTCCGTAAGGGTGGTCTTGGGAAACTTATACCAGTTGGTCACGTCGCAAAACACGTTCCCGGATCCAATGGGAGGTAACTGGGCCGGGTCACCCACCATGATAAACAGGGTATGGGGAGATAAAGCCTTCATCAAGCTATAGAATAGAGGCAGGTTGACCATACCGGCTTCGTCAAGAAGGACAACACTATACGGAAGAGGATTGTTCTCGTTGAAAACGTAACTGTCTTCCCCACGATAGCGTAGAAGCGTGTGTATGGTGTAGGACGGATACCCCGTGAGGGTGCCGACTCTGCGAGCGGCAATACCCGTGAACGCACAACACACAATCTGGTCACGAGGACAGAACCGCTCCGCAAGAAAGTCCAAAAGAACCTTGGATATGGTGGTCTTGCCGGTGCCCGCGTAGCCCAAAAGGGCGTAAATCATCGAATCGCCCACAGCGAGACGGTGAACGACGTTTTTTTGATGTTTGGAAAACACTATGCCCATTTCGCACTCCATCCTCGCCAAGAAGATCTCAACCATTTCTGGAGTCGCAATCGCACACGGTAAGGCAGTCTCCACACGCTGCTTGATAGCCTTGTGAAGCCACTCCTCCATCTGACGATACGCCTTGACGGACACACCATGTTCGTCCACGACGACACAGTTCTTCTGAATTAACTGAGCGAGAGCCTCATAAATCAGATCATCCGCCACCGTCTGCGATTCAGTATCAAGAATCTCCTTGAGCTTTGAGAGGAGCATCTCAAGAGGAAGCACGGTATGACCTTGTTCCTCGGCTGCCATCTTGAGAACATATTCGATGGCGGCCTCGATCCGGTTGATGTCGTTGTACGACGTCCCCAGTTTGTGAGCAAGGGCGTCGGCTGTCTTGAAGCCGATCCCGCGTACCTGGGTGATGGAGTAAGGGTTGGACCTGACAATCCGTACCGCGTGCGTCCCGAAGTGACCGTAAACACGCATCACCAGATTGGGGGTCGCACCGACGGGGAGAAGATACTCAGACAGTTCGTGAAGACAACGTTTTTTGGCCCAAGACTCCTTGATCTTCTCAAGCTTCTTCGGACCTATCCCCTTGACATCGAGGAGCTTCTCGGGGGTGTTGTCGAGGATGTCGAACAGCTCGGCTTCACTATAACGATTGAGCAGAGCATCACTTAAACTCTCACCAAGACCCGATATGCACTTCGTTAAAAAGTGCTTCAGTTCAGAGTTGGGAGCGAGATAGCCCAGATCAAAACAATACTGAGTCCCGTAACGCGGATCGGTTTTCCAGCCACCAATGAGTTTGTACACCTCCCCAACGGCCCGGGACGGGTCTTGGGCTACCTCAGGTAACACCCCAACGGCCGTAACGGTAGAACCGTTATCCGGCCGGTCACAGTCGCGTCCTTTGAGGACAACAAACCCAGAGTTCGAGTTGCTATAGCATACCTGCTTTAGCTCGAGGCGCAGGTGCGACAGGTTGGACTCAGTGTTGCTCATTCATCATCCTTGTCGTGTTTCTCGCGATCGGCGACCCACTTCGTGATAAGCTTGATCACCTGGTCCTGCTGGCTGACATCCTTCATCGAACAGAGGACCTTGAACCGCTTTTTCAGGTCGTAGGGTATATTGCGGATTACAATGGTGGTCATGCTCTCAGGACTTCTGCTCCTGGATCTCGATGTCGTTCCTTTGCGGGTGGCAGTCATAAATGCCTTTTCTCCTTTCTTTTTTTGTCAGGGCAAAGATCCCCTTATTTTTCTCAGCCTGTGCCTCGCCAGACGTTCCATGCGACTCGCCGTGCGATGCAGGATATCCCGGATTTCCCTTTCTGTGTGACGCCCACACACCCTCAATTTCGCTTCCAGCTCCGCCAGCATCCAAATTCCATTCGGGGCACACTCGTCAGCACTGAGCCGGACAGCATGACAACGATCACACAGCTCATAGTTAAAACATTCCTTCTCACCCCTAAATCTCTCGTGAATCCGGTCGTGGTCCCTCTCTTCGGCAAGACCTGCCCTCGAATACCATGAGTGTTCGCATTGTCGATTCTCATAATCCACGTACAACATGGTGTTTCCGGGCTCAACGCTTGCGCGAAGTCAACCGGTCAATAACACGATCCATTATCTTTTGGGCCTCCTTGGCCGAACAGGGATCGCCTTCCGGTTTCCCCTCGTCCTCATCGTAGTATCTCAGACCCACCAACAGTTTCGACGAGACCAACGAGAGGTCCCCACAGGTTTTGGTCTTTTTGTCGCAATCACTCCCGTACAGCTTGCCGTCCGAGAACCTGACCCGGGGGGTCGAAAAATAGAGCCAGCTACACTCCGTTTCCTTGGCGTGAATGAGATCACGCTCCTCTGGGGGCAAAATCTCGTGGAGCAAGTGGCGGACGGAAAGGCCCCTTTTCCGTTCGACCTCGACCTCCTTATCGAACTTGATCTGATAGTAGGCGCTGTTCTTGCGTAGATTGATGTTCTGTGACGTATGTATCGCGTTCCGAGATACCCCCGTTGCCGCTGCAATGGCGGCAAACGGGTTCGTCATAACGTCAACAATGTTGAGACCGATATCCAGCGCATCCACGCCAAGGTTAAAAGCCCCTTCCACCGCTTCGATATCGACGCTTTTGGAGATCGTGACATCGCTCTTCTCCCAGTCATCCATGAGCACGATGTTGTCTTTCTTGAGAAACACGTCGATGGGGTCTTCGGCCGCAAAGCCTCTACCCCTTTCCGACTCGGTGATGATGCCACCCCAGATTTGGCCGTTGTACTGGATTGACATTTTATTGGCCGACGCACAACCCGTCACAAAGAAAACGGCAACAAGAGCGATAATCGTCTTCATTCCTTGTACCATGTCTGTCCCTTATTCCTCCTTACCTTCCTTTCGTTTTCGCCCTCATACACTTTGGGATCGTTTATTGTATTCTATATCATGGTGTCTTTATTGTCAAGCGTTGTTTCGCCCTTTCTCGGGGGGGGTATAGGATGGCACGGTCCGGCCATATCCGGAAAATATGAAGCCCCCCCTCTTAGGTAGATAGGTAAGGCAAGGAGGATTGACCTGCGGACCGAGGGGGGGCGGAGGGGCAAGATAATTTTATCCCCAGCCTTCGTAAGTATATCCACAATGTTCACAACAAAAAACTGCTTTGAAATCATTTTCCATTTGAAAAGTGATTTTTTTAATAAACATTTTTCCCTCCTTCTTTTTCATACTCAGCTAAGGCTTTCTCTGAGCTAAACCCTTGCCTATAATACTTCAAAGCAACTTCCGGGTCATCAAAACCGGCTTTATACCATTCTAAAGCGTCCTTCGGGTCATTC